>Ga0207874_1000351_pt1 | contig 68581 bp, 62 predicted proteins | sample HigsolmetaAR201D_FD_184833 | JGI IMG/M metagenome (GOLD analysis project Ga0207874, IMG submission 184833) | Ionic liquid and high solid enriched microbial communities from the Joint BioEnergy Institute, USA - AR20-1-D (SPAdes) (version 2) ...
TGCGCTACGAGGTGGTGCGGGTGCCCGGGGGGACGAGCTTCGAGGAGGTGGCGGAGGCGGCGGGGGTGGAGCGTGAGGAGATCCGGGACCTCAACCCCCACCTCATCCGCGGCATGACACCCCCGGGACGGACGTTCGCGGTTCGCATACCGGCGCGTCATGGCGAGACGTTCGCGGCGAATTTCGAGCGGGTGCGGGCGGAGAGCCGCGTCGCCCGGGCATCGATCGTGGAGGTGCCGGGCGCCCGGCGCCACACGGTCCGGAGGGGTGAGACCCTCAGCCACATTGCGCGGCGGTACGGCACCACGGTGGCGGAGCTCCGACAGGCGAACGGCGGGATCCAGCCGACCCGGCTACGGGCCGGGCAGCGGATCGTGATCCCGGTAGGCTCGTCCGGTGGCGCATCCGTGGCGGCACGTTACCATCGCGTGGCGCGGGGCGAGACGCTCTGGGGGATCGCCCGCCGCTACGGCGTGACCGTCCAGCAGCTGCAGCGGTGGAACGGGATGGGACGGCGCACGCGCATCCTTCCGGGGCAGCGGCTCCGGGTGTCGGCGTGACGCCCGGATGCATTGCGGGATGAGAGATCCTTGCCACGACCACGGTGGCGCGGCTCGTGCGTTGCTGTCCGCCCGGGAACGGACGTAGCCGGGAGGTCGAGCGATGCACTGGGTGAAGGTCACGAATCCGCAGTACGAGCAGTCGCGCCCGTATTACGGCCAGATCGGCGAGGTGGTCGGGCGGTGGGGGCCTGAGAACAGTGCGGATGGTCGCTCCGGCTACCTCGTGGAGTTCGCCAACGGCGAGATCGTCGGGATCGCCGAAGACGAGGTGGAGATCGTGAAGGACACGGGGATCGAGGGCCCGCCGGGCCGTGGCGCTCCGTCCCGTACCTGAGCGGCGGCGGGGCGGGCTCAGGGACTCGCGCCGACCGACGCCCTGGCCGTCAGGGTTCCGCCGGGCTGGCGATTCCCCATGACCGCCTCGGCGTATCCGTTGGACGGGTCGCCACCGGCACTCCGGATGGCGTCGACCGTGCCCGGTCCACGGTTGTACGCCAGCAGGGCGAGACGCAAGTCTCCGCCATAGCGCTCGATCAGGTACCTCAGGTACCGGAATCCGAGACGCAGATTGGTTTCCGGCTCGAAGAGAGCATCATGGGAGATGCCGGGCGCGAGGGCCTCCGCGGTGCTCGGCATGATCTGCGTCAGCCCTACGGCACCCTTCGGGCTGACCGCCGTCGGGGAGAATCCGCTCTCGACACGGACGAGCTGGAACGCCAGCCAGGGGTCGAGTCCTTCGGCGAGCGCAATGTCGTGGATCGAAGCGGCGAGACCGGCCGGGATGCGGTACCGTGTCGAGAAGTCGGCCACCGCCCGCAGCCGCTCCAGTTCGATCCTGGCCAACGCAAGCCCCGCCTGTTGCGTTGCCAGCGAACGCTCGAGCTCTTTGACCCGCTCCCGCCGATCCAGTGTATCGGGCCCGGCGGCCCCGCGCGGCCCCGCAACGCCGACGCCGAGGAGGAATGCGACGGTGGCCACGATGACCGTCCGGCCCGGCCGGCCCACCCGGGCAACCGACCCCCTCAGGAACCTCCACACGGCCGGTGTGGTTTCGGATTCCCAGAGTTGCAGCGGGGAAGGGAGTTCCCCGGATCCGTTCGCCGGACGGAGCGCCTGCCAGGCGTAATGCCGCCACTGCCCGGAAGCCGATCGCATGATCGAACCTCGCCGTTCGGAAAGCAGGTGCCGGGTTCGAACTACGGAGTCGTGCTGCGTGAAGCGGCGGCTTCCGGTGCACGTATCGTGCCAGCGTCAGGGCGAGGCGGTCCAGGTGCCGCTGCGGCCACCTTCCTTGCGGAGGAGCCGGATCCCCTCGATGCGCATGCCCCGGTCGATCGCTTTGAGCATGTCGTAGGCGGTGAGCAGAGCGACGGAGACCGCCGTGAGCGCCTCCATCTCCACGCCGGTCGCCGCAACCACGCGGACCGTGGCGGTGGCGCGGATGCCGGGGAGCGCGTCGTCGGTTTCGAGCGCCACGTCGACGCTCGTGAGCGGCAGGGGGTGACAGAGCGGAATGAGGTCCGACGTGCGCTTGGCTGCCTGGATGCCGGCGATCCGTGCCACGATGAGGGGATCGCCCTTGGCGGTGCGGCCTGCGCGGAGCGCCTCGAGGGTTTCGGGTGCCATGCGCAACGCGCCTTCGGCAATGGCGGTGCGGGCGGTCGGGGCCTTGGCGCTCACGTCGACCATGGTGGGCCGGCCGCTCTCGTCCAGATGGGTGAGCTTCGGCGAATCCATCAGCTTGCGGGGGCTGCGGTGAGTTCCCGGTGGATCTCCCGGGTCATCCATGCCGTGATGAGTTGCGGGTTCACGTTGCCATGGGCCATGGCAGCCGCCTGTTCGACGACGCGGATCGCGGAGGGCACTCCGTGGGCCGCGCCGGCGAGTTTCCTGGCCAGCCCGGTGAGGAACGGTACGGCGTCGCCATTGAGCACGAGGTTGTCGGCGCCGGACGCGATGGCCGCGAGATCGCGCAGCCAGACGGTCAGGAACTCGAGGACGTGGACGAACGCTCCGCGAGCGCCGGCGGGCGAGAGCGTGTGGGCCGCGGCGAGCCGGGGCACGGGCGAAGGATTGGCTGCCGCCTCCAGCAGGGCGCGGGCCTCGCGCCGCAACTCCTCGAGCGGGCCGGGCCGGTCTCCGCTGGGGAGGAATCCCAGGGCCTGGCCGATCGACCCGTCGGAGAGGCGGGCGGCGATGCGTGCGGTGTTCTCGTCCACCTCCGGCAGCTCGGACCGGAGGAACCGGAACACCAGATCCTGCGGGAGCGGGCGGAGCCGGACGGGCAGCACCCTGGACCTCAGCGTCGGAAGCAGGCCATCGGGCTCGGCCGCGGTGAGCACGATCGTGGTTTCGGCAGGCGGTTCCTCCAGCAGTTTGAGGAGGGCGTTCGCCGCTTCGGTCGTGGCCTCCTGCGGCGCGAGGAGCTCCGCGTCCCCGATCAGGAAGAGGCGGCGTCCGCCCAGGGCGGGGCGGGAGGCTGCCATTTTCCGGAGCGTCTGGACCTGGGCGAGGAAGATCCCGACCGGCTCGCCCGGATCGCGGGTACGGAGCGGATCTTCGCGCCGTGTGGCGAGCTCCGAGGCACGCACTTCCTCCAGCGCCTCCGCGAGCTTGTCGGCCGCAATCGAGCCCTTGGGCCGGACGACGGGAAAGAACCACTGGATGTCCGGATGCTCGAGCCGGAGCGCGAGGCGACACGGCTGACAGGTGCCGCACGGATCCGGATCGCCCGGCTGGAGGCAGACCAGGCGTTGCGCCAGCCATAGCGCGAAGCGCTGCTTGCCCACACCCCGCGGGCCGTGGATCAGGAGAGAGCCCGGCAGGGAGCCGCGGTCCATGGCGCGGGCCAGCGCGCTGCGGGCGTCCTCGTGGCCGTACAGAGGACGGAGCATGGTCACGATCCCGATCGGTTGCGGAGCCAGGTCAGGGGGTCGACCGCTTCGGGCACGCCACCGCGGACCGGGGCCCTGACCTGGAACTCGATGTGAGGACCTTCGGGCGTCCGCTCCCCGCCGACCGTGCCGATGACCTGCCGCTTCTCCACCTCCTGTCCCACCCGAACGGAAACGGAGCCGAGGTAGAGGTAGAGGGTGTAATACCCCCCGCCGTGGCTGATCATGACCGTCGGGCCGTAACCCTCGAAGGGCCCGGCGAGCACGACGGTTCCGCCCTCCACGGCCCGGACGGGCGTACCCGGAGGCGCGGCGATCCCGATGCCGTTCCACCGCAGGACCACGCCGTTCGGCCTGCGCTCCGGCCCGAAGCGGTACACCAGCTCGCCTTCCACCGGCCAATCCAGGGTGCCCAGATCCCGGGTCGTGATCGTACCCTCCCGGGCGGGCGCGCCGCCTGCCACCACCCTGCGCCGCTCCTCTTCCAGACGGCGGCGCTCGAGTTCGGCGATCGTGTTCGTCAGGCGCGCCTCATCCCGCGCGATCTGCTGGAGCCGGGCCTGGGCCTGCCGCTCTCGCTGCTGGAACTGGCGAAGCGTGGCTTGCTGCCTCGCACCGAGCTGCTGGAGCCGCTGCAACTCATCGACCCGGGCCGTACGTAACGCCTCCAGCTGGATCAGGTCCGAGCGGAGCTCCCGCTCCTGGTGCACCAGCTCCGCCTCGAGCTGCTGGATCTCCCGGACCAGCTTGCGGTCGTAATTGTTGATCAGGTGGAGGTACTTGTAGCGGTTCAGCAGGTCCGCGAAGCTCTCGGCCGACAGGAGCACCCGCGCCGCGTGCATGGGACCCCGCTTGTAGATCGAGCGGATCCGCTGGTTCAGAATGACGTTCCGCTCGCTCAGCCGGTCCCGGGTGAGCAGGAGCTGTTGCGTGGTGGATTCGATGGTGCTCGCCAGCGCGGCGGCCTGGAAGTCGAGCTCCCGGAGCGCGCTCTCGGATGCCGAGATCTGCCGTTCGATGTTCGCGAGCTGGCCTGCCAGGTCGTGGACCCGGGACTGGAGCTGCGCCATCTCCGCGCGGAGCTGCTCGCGCTCGCGACGGATCTGTTCCAGCCGCCGCTGGCTCTCGCGCAGCTCCTGGCGCACATCCTCCTGTGCCCGGGCCGACTGCGGCAACAGCACCGCCGCCCCGATCGCGGAGAGCAGGACGAGAGCGCGGAAAGAGGTCATGTCCCCTTCAGATGACGATGCACGGCCAGCGCACTGGCGATGAGGCCCAGCACCGCGCCAATGACCACACCGCAGACGACCCAGTACCCCGGTACCCACTGGAGCTCGACCACCGCGCCGGAGAGGAGATGGTAGACGCCATAGGTCGCGGGCGCGGCCAGCAAGCCCCCGAGCAGTCCGGTGAGGAATCCCTCCAACAGGAACGGCCCCTGGATGAACCCGGGGGTTGCGCCGACCAGCCGCATGATCGCGATCTCGTCCCGGCGGGCGTAAATGGCCATCCGGACCGCCGCACCGATGATCAGCGCGGCCACCGCGGCGAACGCCAGGCCGAGCACGGTGGACGCCGTGCCCGCAATGCGCCGCAGGACGAAGATCTTATCGAGCCACTCCTGGCCGAACTGCACATCCTCGACGAAGGCGTAGGCGCTCAGCCGCTCAGCGACCTCCGCCACCACGTCCGGCGTCCGGTGGCCCGGCCGCAACGAGATCTCGAAGGACGCCGGCAGGGGGTTGACGTCCGCGTCGACGAGCACGGCGCTCAGCTCGCCCAGCTCCCGGTTCGCGACCTCGAGGGCCTCCTCCTTCGAGATGTAGTTCACCGCCGCCACCTCCGGGAAGGACTCGATCTCCGCCCGGGCGAGCCGGATGGCGTCCGGCGGCGCGCCGTCCCTCAGGTATGCGACGACTTCGACCCGCTCCTCGATCCGCTCGACCACCTGCTGGACGTTGTACGCCGCCACGCCGAAGAGCCCGACCACGAAGAGCGAGAGCGCGATCATGGCGGCCGACAGCGCCGTCAGCAGCGGTGCGCGCCGAAAGGCGGCCAGTGCCTCGCGTACGATGTACTTCACGCTAGATCTCCGGCGCCGTGTCCCTGACCAGGAAGCCCTGGTTGAGCTCGATGATGTGCGCGTCCGGCACCGCGCGAACCAGCTCGTGGTCGTGGGTGGCCATCACCACGGCGGTCCCCAGGGTGTTGATGTCCCGGAAGAGGTCGAAGACCCCGCGCTTTGCCTCGTCGTCCAGGTTGCCGGTCGGCTCATCGGCGAGCAGGACGAGCGGGTCGTTCGCCAGGGCGCGGGCGATGGCCACCCGCTGGCGCTCCCCGCCGGACAGCTCGCTCGGGTACGCTTCCGACCTGTGCGCCAGCCCGACCTGGGCGAGGAGGCGGCCGACCTTCGTCCGGACGACCGACTGGTGCGCGCCCGTGACCTCCAGGGCGAAGGCCACGTTCTCCGCGGCGGTCCGGTCCTCGAGGAGTCGGAAGTCCTGGAACACGAAACCGACCTTGCGGCGGAGCAGCGCAACCTCTCTCGGCTTGATCTGCGACGACGAGTAGGCACCCACCGTCACCTCGCCCGTCGTGGGTCGCACCGCCATGTGCATGAGGCGCAGCGCCGTGGTCTTGCCCGCGCCGCTGTGGCCGGTGAGAAAACAGAACTCGCCCTTGCGGATGAAGAACGAGACATCATTCAGGGCGAGCCCCGATCGACCGTACTGCACCGTCACGCGTTCGAAACGGATCATCTTCCGGTAGAGCTGTCGGATGCACGCTGGCTCGCGAGCTTCGCCGCGAGCCGGATGGCCTCCAGCATCGAGGAGGGATCCGCGAGCCCGCGGCCGGCAATGTCGAGCGCCGTGCCATGATCGGGTGACGTGCGGATGAACGGGAGACCGAGCGTGACATTCACGCCGCTGCCGAAGCTCGCGGTCTTGAAGGCCGCCATCCCCACGTCATGGTACGGGGCGACCACCGCGTCGAACTCCCCACGGATCGCACGGACGAACACCGTGTCCGCGGGTATCGGGCCGGCCACGCTGACGCCTTCCGCGCGCAGGATGCCGAGGGCCGGCTCGAGGATGCGGGCCTCTTCGTCTCCGAAGAGCCCGCCGTCGGACGCGTGCGGGTTCACCGCACAGAGCGCGATCCGCGGGCGGTCCAGGCCCCAGGCCGAGCGCAGGCCACGGTCGGTGAGGCGGGTCTGCTCGACCACACGTTCGACCGTGAGCACCACGGGCACATCCGCCAGACGAACGTGCGTGGTTGCCAGTACGACGCGCAAGGGGCCGCCCAGCGCCGTCCGCTCCGCGGCCATGAGCATCGCCACGGGAACGCCGCCGGCCAGCTCCGCGAGCATCTCCGTGTGGCCCGGATACGGGAAGCCGCCGGCGTTCAGCGCGGCCTTGTCGATCGGCCCGGTGACGATCCCGTCCACGGCGCCTTCGAGCGCCATCCGCGCGGCGCGCTCGATGGCGAGGCCGGCCAGCCGGCCTGCTTCGGCAACGCCCCCGGTCGCGCCGTCCCAGTCTCCGATGGGGACGAATTCGTCGCCGGCGGCCTCTGCCGCCGTACCCCGCGGTCCGATGAACACGAGATGGAGCCGGTCACGCTCAGCGCCGAGGCCGCGGCCGGCCGCCGCGGCGACCTCCGGTCCAATGCCGCGCGGGTCCCCCAGCGTCACCGCGAGTCGAGTGCGCCGCACGGTCACCGGGCGCCGATCTCCTAGAGGCGGATGTCGACGTACGTCTGTCGGCGAAGTTCGCCGACCAGCTCCTCCAGCAGCTTCTGCTGCTCGAGCTGCTGCCGCACCTGGGAGCGGACCAGGGGATCGTCCAGCGAGTACTCGCCGGCTTCGGTCAGGCCCATGACCTTGACCACGGCCCATTTCGATCCGCCGTCGCCCGCCAGCTCGAACGGGCCGATGACGTCCCCGACCTCGACCTGGGCCAGCTCCGAGTCGTACGGGGGCGGGAGCCGGTCCCGCGGGAACGGCCCGACCCGGTCCCGCTCCGACCGGTCATGGTAGCGGGCGGTCAGATCATCGAGCGATTCGCCGTCCCGGATCCGCCGCGCCACCTCCTCCGCGATCTCCCGCGTCCGGGCGCGGTCCGCGTCCGTGATCTGCGCCGTGATCAGGATGTGGCGCGCCTGGCGCTCCGAGCCCCGCACCCGGTCGAGGCGGATGATGTGGAAGCCGAACGTGGTCTCGACGATGCCGCTGAGCTGGCCCGGACGCATGGCGAACACGGCCGAGTCGAACTGCTCGACCATCTGCCCCCGCCGGAACCACCCGAGATCGCCACCCCTTTCCCGGGACCCCGGATCCTGCGAGTAGCGGCGGGCGAGCTGGGCGAAGTCTTCACCGGCGCGCAGCCGGTCCAGGATCTCCGAAGCCAGGGCAAGCGCCGAATCCCGCGCCGCGTCGCTCGGGCGAGGCGCCACGACGACCTGCCGGAAGGTGATGGATGCGGCCCGGGGGCCATACCCCTGCTTCACGACTTCGAAGTAGGCCTGGAGCTCCTCCTCCGTGACCGGCGGCGGGCGGCGGTCCATCTGCGCCCTCTGCAGATACGACTGGATCAGCATGGTGCGCCGGATGTCGGCCGCCAGGATGTCTCGGTACTCGGCCAGGGTCAGCCCTTCGGCCCGGAGCGCCATCTGGAAGTTGCGCTCGCCGCCGATCTGCCTCTGCCGTTCCGCGATCTCATCCTGGACCCGGCTCGTCACCACGTCCTCCGGAACCTGGACCGAGTCCCGCTGAGCGGCGATCACCAGCAGCAGCTCGTTTATCTTGCCTTCCAGGATTTCTCGCCGGAGCTTCGCCAGCTGCTCGGGATCCGTCGGGAGCTGACGCCCCATCAACGCGAGACGCTCGAGTTCAATGTCCAGCTCCGAGCTCAGGATCATGCTGTCCCCGACGATCGCGACGACCCGATCCACGAGCTCGCCCGGCGGCGCCGGCGCCTGCGCGGCGGCCGGCACGGCGTGGAGACCCACCAGGATCGCGATGACCAGCGCCCGGACCGACACTCGTTCCATACCAGTGAAATCCATACGCTCAACGGAAATGGGCCGGCGTTCGCCGCCGGCCCCCTAATATCCCGCCGGCGGAGTCAGGTTCCTGCACCGCCGGGCCACGGCACGAGGCCCGTTCTCGGAGCCGCTAGCGGCTTACCGCTACGGCTGCCCGGTCGGCTCCTCACCGCCCTGCGGGCTGACCGGAACCGGCAGCGGGCCCAGCGGCATCCGCTGCGACGACAACAGCGCCTCCGTCCGCGCAACGACCATCGGGAACGCCCGCTCGTAAACCTGCCCACCGTGCTGTTGCCGCAGCGAGAAGCTGATCGGCCCGAGCGGGAGCACGTTCCGTTCGCCCAGCAGGATCCCTTCCATCAGCGCGTTCACCTTACGCGCGATGGCCTGGTTCATGGTTTCGCCTTCCTGCGGCTCGATCTGCTTCAGCCCCGCCGACGCCGCAGCCATGTTCAGCTGACGACGCGCCTCGTTCACCAGCGAGTCCCGCTGCTCCGAGGTGATCTCCAGGCCGCGGCGCTTCGCCTCCGCGATCAGGATCTCGTTCCGGGCGAGATCCTGGAGCACCATCTCGAGCTGCTCGTCGCTCGCCGCGGCATAGCGCGCCCGCTGGCTCGGGTTGAGCAACCGGATCAGGTCCTGGAACTCGCCGGCGGTGAACGCGCCGCCGCGGTACGAGACCAGCGCCCTCGACGCGGCGCGGTTGCCCAGCTTCATCCCCGGCTTGCGCGCCAGCTCCCGCGCCACGTCGTACGCGCCTTCCTGGACCTCGATGTTCAGCGGCGAAGTCAGCTGCTCGAGGTACGCCTCCTCCGCATCGATCTGGAGCTGCATCTTCGCCTGCTCACGGAAGCCCGCCTTGACCTCGTCGAAGGTCGGCATGATCCGTTCCTCGACCTTGATCAGGTGCAGGCCGAAGGGCGTCTCGACCACATCGCTGATCTGGCCGACCTCGAGCGCGAAGGCGGCCTCCTCGAAGGGCGCGACCATCTGGCCCCGGGTGAAGAAGCCCAGGTCGCCGCCCCGCTCCGCGGCGCCCGGCTCGTCGCTGTACTCCCGCGCCAGATCCGCGAAGTCGCGGCCGGCGAGCGCCTGCGCGCGCACCTCCCGCGCCAGCGCCAGCACGCTGTCCCGCTGCGCAGGCGCGGCATCCGGCGCCATCCGGAAGAGAATGTGCCGCGCCCGCACCTGGAGCCCCGGCTGCATCTGGTCGTACAGCTCGCGCAGCCTGTCATCGTCCAGGGCCGTGTCCACCTGGATCACCTGGTCCCGCAGGCGCCACACGATCTCCTGATCGACCTGCGGCTGGATCACCGGCTCCAGATCGATGGACTGGAGGGAGGTGTCCTTGGCCGCGGCCGTGGCGAGGAGCACGTAGTCCACCCAGAGGTTCGCAATGGCCTCCACGACCATGGGATCGGCGGGGAGCCGCGGATTCTTGGCCAGCAGCGCGGCCGCCTGCTCGACGGTGAGTTCCTGTCCTGCGGCCCGGGCGACCACGTCCGTATGAGCCGACATGGCCTGGCCGAAGCCATTGCAAGCCGAGAGTGTCAGACTGGCGAGGGCAGCAAGAGCGACGAATCTCGTCATTCAAATCTCCTTATCGCGGAGGCATTGGAACCATAAACTTCCAAGATACTTGGAAAGCCGCGTCCCCGCCAGCCGCCGGGATCCGGGCGCGTTCCAGATGCCTCCGCATCAGGCGGCACGGGCGCGGTCGGCCGCAAGGAGTTCGAGTGCGTCAGCGAGCGTGCTGACGATGGGCTCGCCGCCCTGGCGGCGTAGCACGAGCGAAAGCGGCATGGGCCGCCGGACTTCCACGTCGAGCTGCTGATCCCGGAACGCGCTCTGGAGCGCGGCGAGCCTCGGCACCACGCCTTCCCGGAAGTTGATCCGCGCCTCCCGATCCCGGACCAGGATCGTCTCGACGCCGAGCCGCGCGCCGAGCAGGCGGAGCGCGGCCGCATCGAGCAGTCGCTGGACTTCGGGCGGCAGCGGACCGAACCGGTCCCGCAGTTCCTCCCGGATCGCCGTGACCTCCGCCGTGGACTCGACGCGCGAGAGCCTCCGGTAGAGGTGGAGCTTCTGGGCTGGCTCCGGAACATAGCTGTCGGGCAGGTACGCCCCGCCTTCGATGGAGACCTCGGGCGGCGGGTACCTGTCGGTCTCGGCCTGGCCGCGGAGTCTACGGATCGTCTCTTCCAGGAGCCGGGTGTACGTATCCAGCCCGACGGCGTGGACGAACCCGGACTGTTCCGCACCCAGGATGTTACCCGCGCCCCGCAGCTCCAGGTCCTTCAGCGCGATGGCGTAGCCGCTGCCGAGCTCGGTGTAGTGCTCGAGCACGCGGAGCCGGCGTTCGGCGTCGTCGCTCGCGGACTCCGGCAGGATCAGGTAGCAGTACGCCCGGTGGTGGGAGCGGCCGACACGCCCGCGGAGCTGGTAGAGCTGCGCGAGCCCGAACTGGTCTGCCCGGTCCACGATCAGCGTGTTCGCCGTGGGCACGTCGAGGCCGTTCTCGATGATCGCGGTGGTGACCAGGATCTGGACGGAGCCGTCCAGGAACGCGCGCATCACCGCGTCGAGCTCGACGGGCGGGAGCTGCCCGTGGGCCACCGCGATGGTCGCATCCGGGACGAGCGTGCGGACGCGGTCGGCCACGGCCTGGATGGTCTGCACCCGGTTGTGGACGAAGAACACCTGGCCGCCGCGGTCGAGCTCGCGGCGAATGGCGTCCTCGATGACCTCATCGACCCAGGGCAGTACGTGGGTGACCACCGGCATGCGGTCCCGGGGCGGGGTCTGGATCAGGGACAGATCGCGGAGCCCCGCCAGCGAGAGGTGGAGCGTGCGCGGGATGGGCGTGGCCGTCATGGCGAGGACGTCCACGGTGTGCTTGAGCGACTTGAGCCGCTCCTTCTGCTTGACGCCGAAGCGCTGTTCCTCGTCGATGATCAGGAGCCCGAGCTCCCGGAACTGCACGTCGGGTTCGAGGAGCCGGTGGGTGCCGATGACGATGTCGACCTCGCCGGCCGCGAGCGCGGCGAGAATCCGTTGCTGCTCGCGCGGCGTGCGGAAGCGCGAGAGCGCTTCGATCCGCACCGGGAACCCGGCCAGGCGCTGCCGGAAGGTCCGGAGGTGCTGCTCCACCAGGATGGTGGTGGGCGCGAGCACGGCGACCTGGCGGCCGTCCTGCGCGACCTTGAACGCCGCCCGGATCGCGACCTCCGTCTTGCCGTAGCCCACGTCCCCGCAGAGGAGCCGGTCCATGGGGTGCGGGGATTCGAGATCCCGCTTGACGTCCGCGGTGGCCTGGCGCTGGTCCGGCGTGTCCTCGTAGAGGAAGCTGGACTCCATCTCCTTCTGCCAGCGCGTGTCCGGCGGATACGGACGGCGCGTGGCGAGCTGCCGGGCCGCGTACAGCTCCAGCAGCTCCATGGCCATTTCCTGGATCGCCTTCTCGGTCCGGCTGCGCAGGGTACGCCAGGTCTTGCCGCCGATCTTGTGGAGCTTCGGCGGGGCGACGTCATCGGAATCCGAGACCCAGCGCTCGATCAGATCCAGGCGGTAGACCGGGACGCGGAGGATCTCGCCGCCGGCGTACTCGATGGCGAGGGCTTCGAGCTCGGTGTCGGCCACGCGTACGCGCTCGAGCCCCAGGAACCGGCCGATTCCGTGGTCCAGGTGGACCACGTAGTCGCCGGGGCGGAGCTGGGCGAGACTCTCCAGGGCGACGGCGCCGCGGAACCTCCTTCCGCGCCGGAGCCGCCGCGCGCGCTGGAAGATCTCGTGGTCCGTGAGCACGCGGACCGGCGGGTCCGCGCCTTCGAGCACGAAGCCGCGGGCCACGGGCTCCAGGGCCAGGGTGGTGCGGGGCGGAAGTCGGCCGTCCGGCGCGAGGAGCTCCTCGAGCCGCTCGAGCTGACCCGCGTTGTCGCAGAGGATGATCGTGTCCTCGCCGCGCGCCGCGCCGACCCGGAGCAGGGCGGAGAGCCGCTCCATGTCCCGGTCCACGGCCTCGGGCTCCCGGGCGTCGAAGCGGATCTCGGCCTCGGCCGCCGGTACCACCAGGACGCGGCCGTAGGCGTCCATCTTCGCCCGGGCGGTGTCCGGCGCGAGGAAGAGCCGCTCCGGCGGCTCGGGCGGCCGGGGATCGCCGGCGCGCTGGCGGACCCGGAGTTCGGCCTGATGGAGCTGCTGGACCTCGGTCCAGGTCCGGTCGAAGATCTCGTCCGCGGCGTCGGTCTCGAGCTCGACGAGGACGGTCTCGGCCGGGAGGAGGTCGAGGATCGAGCGACGAACGCTGCCGCCGACGTCGTCGCGCACGGAATCCTGGGCGTTGCGCAGGTCCACCGGCAGGACATCGATCTGCCGGAGGTCCCCGGTGGAGCGCTGGTCCAGGATGTCGAAGCTGCGGATCGAGACGACCTCGTCACCCCAGAACTCGATGCGGGCGGGCTCGGGCGAACCGAACCCGAAGAGGTCCACGATCCCGCCCCGGAGGGCATACTCTCCCACGCCTTCGACGATCGCCGTTCGGGTGAAGCCGAGGGCATCCAGGCGATCCGCCAGGTCCTGGGGCCGGATCTGGTCGCCCACCGCGATCCGGAGCCGGAGCTCGGCAAGGCCCGTGGGCATGTCGGCGAGCTCCTGGAGCGCGCGGTACGTGGTGACGAGGATGCGGGTGCGGCCGGCGAGGAGCGCCTCGAGCGCCTCGACGCGGAGCGCGCTGACCTCGAGGTGGTGCTCCTCGGCTTCGTAGGGCAGGGCCTCCCGCTGGGGGTAGAGACTCGCGTGGCCCGGGCCGAGGAGCGCCTGGAGGTCCGCCTCCACCAGCTCGGCCTCGGCGGGCGTACCGACGGCCACGAGCCAGAGGCGGTGGGGCGAGTCCGCCGCCAGGGTCGCAACGAGCAGAGAGGATGCGGATCCGGGCAGCCCGCCGACTCGCAGCGTGGTGGCGGGGCCGGGCAGCCGGGCGAGGAGCTGCGAGTACGCCGGCTGGCGCCGCATCGCGCCGATCAAGGTCTGGTGTGCCACGATCAGGAAGCCGCCGACCGGGCGCTGGAGGGTACGGGTTCACGGGCTGCGGCCGGAGCGCCGGCTGCCCCTCGGATCACGGGATCGTTGCCCGGGATCGGGCGCCCGTCGCCGGGCTGCCCGACCGGGGCGCGCCGCTCGCCGAGCCGCCCGGCGGACGCGACGAGCGCCTCCACGAGCAGCAGAGCGAGGGCGAGGATGAGGAGCGGGCGCCAGATCTCACGGCCGAGCCGCCGCTGGAAGACGTGGCGAGCCCAGCTGTCGGCGTCATCCGCCAGGCGGAGCGTCCAGCCCGGGAGGGCCGCCGCCAGGCGCCGCGGCTCGAGCCGGGTCAGATCGGACTCGGATACCGGCGGGTTGACGGCGAACGCCTCGATCAAGCCGGCGTCCCCCATGACGCGGTAAATGCCGGGCAGGGCAGGGACCCGATAGCGGGCGCGACCCTCGACGGCGTCCGTGTTGCCGTCGGGCCGCTCGATCCGCCTCGCCCGCGGATGCAGGGCGAGCACGGTCCCCGGTTCGGCCTCCGTCATCCCGGACTCGGTCGAGGCCCACGGGCCGATCATCCGGTCCAGGAGCGGGAGCATGGCCGCACTGGTGGGGAGCGAGGTGGCCTCCAGCGTCAGGGCCGAGGCGAGGATGACGTAGCGGCCTCCGGCCGGGTGGTCGCCGCGGACGGCCCATGGCGAGCCGTCGCGCAGGCGGAGCAGCACCGAGTCTGCCGCCGCCATCGTGCCGGACGAGGCGCTACCGGCCGCCACGGCCCCCACGGGCTCCAGCGGGAAGTACTCGCGGACCCGCACCTCTTCCAGCGATCGGCTCAGGTTGTCCCCCGCGACGGCTTCGAACCGCGCCTCGCCCCCGGTCCGGGGCTGGCCGAACCGCCAGGGCACACCCAGCTGCGCCAGCCGGTTGTTCGCCGCGGCCAGTTCCAGGGACGAGGTCGGCGCGAGGATCACCAGCGTCTGGCCCGGCCGGATCCGGCCGATCCCGGCCGCCCCGGGCGCGAGCAGGACCTCCGCGGCACCGGGATCCGTCCGGCGGACCCGGCCGGCTTCTGTGAGCACGTCCAGCGCCTCCTGCACGAACGCGACCGGCTCCGTGAGCGCCACGGTGGGGGGCGGCTGGACGCGGACCGCGAAGTAGCGGCGGTCATCGCCGCGCAGTGCGTCGGGTTCCAGCTCGACCCAGCCGGTCACGATCCCCTCCGTCCGCGCGGGGAAGGGGAGCGAGGCCACGCCGGACCCTTCTGCGGTCGCGGCGCCGCTCAGGCGGCCTTCCAGCGCCAGGCGCACCGTGAGCGTGTCGGCCGCGCGCGAGCCGGCCAGCGCCACATCCACCGTGGAGCGCTCGCCCGCCCGCGGCGCGAGGCCGCCGCCCACCTGAACGGAGGCAATGCCCGCATTCGGCGGCGGCGTGGAGCGCGGGGCCCACACGATGACCGGAGGTGCGTCCGGCGGCGCCTCGAGGGCGCCCACGATGGACGTCGCCTGGAGGTCGCTCAGGAGGTGGATCTCGGTGGCGCGGCCCTCCGCGCCCGCAGCGAGGAGCGTCCGTGCCCGGGCCAGGGCAGCCGCCAGGTCCGCGGCGGCAGCCACCGGCTCCGTCGCCCGGACCCGCTCCGCCGTCGACGCCGCATCCCCCGGCACCGCCGCTTCCCACGGCGTGGCCGCACGGATCAGCCAGAACCGGTCATCCGGGCCCGCCATGGCGAGGACCTCGAGGGCGCGGCGCTTCAATTCGTCCAGGACCCGCCGGTCACCGTCGACCAGGCCGCTGCTCAACGAGTTGTCCAGCACGATCGCCACCGCCGTGGGCTCGTGGCTGCCTCCACCTTGCCGCACGAACGGCCGCGCCGCGGCCAGTGCCAGCAGGACCAGCGCGGCCATGCGCAGCGCCATGAGCAGCCACTGCCTCAGCTTGATGCGGCGCGCATGCTCCCGCTCCGCCCGGCGGAGGTACCGCAGGGCGGGGAACACGACGCGCGGCCCCTGATGCCGCTGGAAGAGGTGCAGGATGAGAGGCACCGCGACCGCGGCGCCGAGGAACAACAGTGACGGCGTCAAGAAACCCATCAGCCCAACCGCTCCCGCTTTCTGAGGTACAGTCGCAGCGCGTGCGTCATCGCCCGGTCCGTCTCGATCAGGGCGTACTCCACGCCGTACGGCTCGAGCGATTGCCGCCACTCCATCAGGGCGCGCTCGACCGCCTCACGGTATTCGAGTCGCAGGTCGGCCACGCTCACCGGCAGCTCCTCCCCCGTCTCCGGGTCCACGAAACGGGCATCGCCGATCCCCGGCAGCTCCCGCTCGCCCGGATCCAGGAGATGGAAGACCAGCACCTCGTGGCCGCGGTGGCGGAGGAAGCGCAGCGCGAGCCGGGTCGCCTCCGGATCCACGAGGAGGTCCGAGAAGAGGATCACGAGCCCACCCCGGCTGAGACGGCCGGCCACGTCCCGCAGCGCCGAGCCCGCCTCCGTCCGGCCGCTGGCCTGGACCGTGTCCAGCGCGTGCACGACGTCGTACCAGTGCCGCCGGCCGCCGGATGGCCTCACGTGCGCGCGGATCGCCTCGTCGAACGCGATCACCCCGACCGAGTCGCCCTGTCGCAGGAGCAGGAGCGCGAGGCTCGCCGCGAGCTGCTTCGCGTACCACAGCTTCGGCGGGAGCTGGCCGGGCGCGGACGACCATGCCATGGACGCGCTCGCGTCCACCAGCAGGTAGGCCCGGAGGTTCGTCTCCTCCTCGAATTGCTTGATGTAGTAGCGGTCGCTCCGCCCGTACATGCGCCAGTCGACGTAGCGCAGGTCGTCGCCGGGCTGGTACATCCGGTGCTCGGCGAACTCGACGGAGAAGCCCCTGTGCGGAGACCGGTGCAGCCCCGCGAGGAACCCTTCAACGACGTGGCGTGCGACGAACTCGAGCCCGCCGAGGGAGGCGAGCTCGGCCGGGCCGAGGAGGTCTATGCGGCCGGCGCGGCGCGCGCGTTGGGTAGTGGTTCCATCCATAAATCACAACAACTTAGCAGGGTTCGCCCGAGGGGTCAATCAACGCCCGGATGATCGTCGCGTGGGATGGTCTACACCGGGACCCCGCAGAAGATCGGCCGGGTTGGCACGAAGGCGGCGAACACGCTATCTTCCCGCGGCCGGCGGTGCCGGCAGCGGACCCGCGCTGGTCACGGCGCAAGGCGCGGGCCGTTTCGCGACGAGGAGCGGATACAGGATGAACGTTCGAGCCAGTCTTGCCCTGCTCGCCCTGGCGGCGGCGGCGTGCCGGGCGCCGGCGGTGCCGCCGGGCGCGGCTACGGGCCAGGAGGAGAGCGGTGCCGTGAGCGAGGCGCGGGGCCGGGCGACCCGGGCCGGGTCGCCTGCCGCCGCGGCGGCCGAGCAGATCACGGCTGACGGTATCCGGGCGCACATCGCCTACCTTGCCAGCGACGAGTTGAAGGGCCGGGACACGCCGAGCCCGGGCCTGGAGATGGCCGCGGCGTACATTGCCCGGGAGTTCGAACGCTACGGGCTGGAGCCGGCGGGCGACTCGGATGGCTACCTGCAGCGCTACCCGCTCATGCGGCGGGCGGTCCGGACGGAGGGGGTGACGCTCCGGGTGAGCGGACCCGGCGGCGAACGGGCGTTCGCGTTCGGCCGGGAGTACTTCGTTGCGCCCGGCGGCGCGGAGAGCGCGGGCGGCGCGCTCGTCTACGGAGGCGACGTCGAGCGGCTGGATTCCGGGGCCGCGGCAACCGCCCGGGGCGCGGTCCTGGTTCTCGAGCTGCCGGGTGCCCGGCCGCAGGATTGGAGGCCGGTTGCGCTACGGGGGCGGCGGATCGCCCAGGAAGTCGGCGCGGCCGCCGTCGTCTTCATCATGGATGCCGGGGTGTCCGAAGCGCTGATCCGGGAAGAGGCCACGGCCACGGCGCGGAGCGTGGCCGCGTCCCAGCGTCCGCCGGCGGCGTATCTCTCCGCCGGAGCCGGACGGGAGCTCGTCCGCGTGGCCGGCCGGGACCTGGACTCGCTGCGGGCCGCGCGGGCGCCGGTCGCCCTCCAGGGCGCGTCGGCTTCCCTTACCGTGCCCGTTGTGGAGGAGAACGAATACGCCCCGAACGTGGTCGGGCTGCTCCGGGGGAGCGACCCGGAGCTGCGGGACACGTACGTGATCTTCAGCGCGCACATGGACCACGTGGGCGTGGGCCGGCCCGATGCGGCGGGAGACTCGATCTACAACGGGGCGGATGACAACGCCTCCGGCACCGCCGCGCTGCTTCAGGTGGCGCGCGCCTTCGCGAGCCTGGCGCAGCCGCCGGACCGCAGCGTGGTCTTCCTCGCGGTGAGCGGGGAGGAGAAGGGGCTGCTCGGTTCGCGCCATTACTCGGACAATCCGACCGTTCCCCTGGAGGGGATCGTCGCGAACATCAACATCGACATGATCGGGCGCAACTCGCCGGACAGCGTGGTGGCCATCGGGCAGGAGTTCTCCTCCCTCGGGCTCCTCGTGCAGGAGATCGCGGCGGAGCACCCGGAGCTGGGGCTCACGGTGGCGCCCGACCTGTGGCCGGAGGAGCGCTTCTTCTTCCGCAGCGACCACTTCAACTTCGCGCGCAAGGAGATCCCGGCCATCTTCTTCTTCGCCGGCGTGCACGAGGACTACCATCGACCCTCGGACCACGCCGAGCTGATCGACACGGACAAGGCCGCACGGGTATCCAGGCTGGTGTTCTACCTCGGGTACGAGATCGCGACCCGGCGGGAGCCGCCGCAGTGGACCGAGGAAGGGCTGGCCCAGGTCCGGGCAATGACCCGGTGATCGGTTGACGGGCGCGTTGCCGCGGCGGAAACGGACGGGCCCGCCCCGCCGCCCGCCCTGGCCTGGGCAGACGCGCCGGCGGATTCGGACATTGACTGCCTGATCGGAGGAGTGCCGATGCTCGAGAAGTTGCTGCTGTGTGCGGGTACGGTGGCCGCGCTGTTCCTCCCCATGTACATCGGCCACGGGCTGGCCATCCACAACTACAGCCGGATGGTGGTGGGCGTGGTGGGGGCCCTGGTGGCCGGGGTGATCTTCTTCATCCTCATGCGGATGAAGCCGGCGGAGGACGGGGGGCACGGACACTGACCGGTGCCCGTGGCCGGGGCGCCCGGCGCCGGCGCCCCGGTCGCCATGCCACCCCGGCGCCTTCCCACCCGTAGCGCCGCATTCCCGGCGGGCGTGATCGCCGAGCCCGTCAGGGGGCGAGCGTCCCGGAGTCCCCCGGACCGATCGCCGGACCGGGGCGAGCGGGCCATCCTTCCGCGCGGCGGGGCAGGCCTCGACCACAGGCCCGCCCGGTCGGCGACCTCCGCTGATTGATTCGCGTAGATATCGGCGTTATATTGGTTTATTAACCTCTAGACGCAACTTTTCGGGGATTGTCGGGCGCGTGCGGATCGAGCGGATTCGAAACTTTTGTATCGTCGCACATATCGATCACGGGAAGTCCACGCTGGCCGATCGACTGCTGGAGCGTACGGGAACGCTCGAGCAGCGAGAGATGAAGGATCAGGTCCTGGACAGCAACGAGCTCGAGCGGGAGCGCGGGATCACGATCAAGCTCCACGCCGTTCGGATGGCGTACACCGCGCCGGACGGCGAGACCTACGAGCTGAACCTGATCGACACGCCGGGCCACGTGGACTTCACGTATGAGGTCTCACGGTCGCTGGCGGCGTGCGAGGGCGCGATCCTCGTGGTCGACGCGAGCCAGGGCGTGCAGGCGCAGACCCTCTCCAACCTGTTCCTCGCGCTGGACGCCGGGTTGGAGATCATCCCGGTCCTGAACAAGATCGACCTGCCGGGCGCGGAGCCGGAGCGGCGTCGCGCGGAGCTGGTGGACCTCCTGGGCGTAGCGCCGGAGGACGTGCTGGCGGTCTCGGCGAAGGAAGGGATCGGCATCGACGAGCTGCTCCAGGCGGTCGTCGAGCGGATCCCCCCGCCGGAAGGCGACCCGGACGCGCCGCTCCGCGCGCTGATCTTCGATTCCTACTACGACAAGTACCAGGGCGCGGTGCCGAGCATCCGGGTGGTGGATGGCGTCATCCGGCCGGGGATGCGGATCACGTTCGGCGCGACGAACGTCGTCTACGAGGTGGACGAGGTCGGGTACATGCGGATCGGCCGCGTGCCGGTGCCGGAGCTCGGGCCCGGCCAGGTCGGCTACGTGGTGGCCGGGATCAAGCGCGTCGGGGACACGAAGGTCGGGGACACGATCCTGGACGCGGATCGGCCGGCCGCCGAGCTCCTCCCGGGCTACCGGGAAGTGAAGCCCATGGTGTTCAGCGGGCTATACCCCACGGACTCGGACCAGTACGAGGAGCTGCGGGACGCGCTCGACAAGCTGAAGCTGAACGACGCGAGCCTCTTCTACGAGCCGGAGACGTCGACCGCGCTCGGCTTCGGCTTCCGCTGCGGGTTCCTGGGACTGCTGCACATGGAGGTGGTGCAGGAGCGGCTGGAGCGGGAGTTCGGGCTGGACCTGATCACGACCGTGCCGAACGTGGAATACCACGTGGTGATGACGAGCGGCGAGGTCCTCCGGATCGAGAATCCGAGCCACATGCCGGATCGCTCGAAGATCGAACGGATCGAGGAGCCGTACGTCACGGCGCGGATCGTGTGCCCCGCGGAGTTCATCGGGAACGTCCAGAAGCTCTGCCACGACCGGCGGGGCGAGTTCAAGTCCATGCAGTACCTGGATCCGGTTCGGGTGGAGTTCGTCTACGAACTGCCGCTCGCGGAGATCGTGCTGGACTTCTACGACAAGCTCAAGAGCTACACGCGGGGTTACGCATCGCTGGACTGGGAGCCGCTGGAGTACCGGGCGAACGACCTGGTGAAGCTGGACATGCTGATCAACGGCGACACGGTCGACGCGTTCAGCGTGATCATCCACCGGTCGAAGGCGTACGAGTACGGCCGGTCGTTGGCGGAGAAGCTGAAGGAGCTGATTCCGCGGCAGCTCTTCGAGGTGGCGATCCAGGCGGCGATCGGCGGGAGGGTGATCGCTCGGGAGACGATCCGCCCGTTGCGGAAGGACGTGACCGCGAAGTGCTACGGCGGTGACATCACGCGGAAGCGGAAGCTCCTGGAGCGGCAGAAGGAGGGGAAGCGGCGGATGAAGCAGGTGGGCACGGTCGAGATCCCGCAGGAGGCGTTCCTGGCCGTGTTGCAGGTCAGGGAGTGAGCGGGGCGCCCGCGGAGCCGTGTCTGGCGGGCTGATCGTACGCGCGCCGAATCATCTCGGCGATCTGTTGATGGCGCTGCCGGCGCTGGAGGCCGCCGGCGCGGCGGATGTGCTGGTGGTGCGGCCCCTCGCGCCGTTGCTCGAGCTGGCGGGGTTCGGGTCACGGCTCCTGGCCTTCGATCGGGGCCGTCGCGGATTCTGGCGGGCGGTCCGCGCGCTGCGCGGGCGGCGGTATGCCCGGGGCGTGCTGCTCACGCCGTCGTTCTCTTCCGCGCTCCTCTTCGCGGCGGGTGGCGTTCGGGAACGGCGGGGCACGGCGACGGACCGCCGTCGCCTGTTCCTCACGGATCCGATTCCGCGCGGGGGACTGGACGGCTTACACCGGAGCGCGGCATACTGGTACCTGGTGACGGGAGAGCGTCCGGCCGCGCCCCCGACGCCGCGGCTTCGTGTGCCGGACTCCGAGCGGCGCCGGTGGTCGGAGCTGGTCGGCCCGGCGTACTCGGGGGATGCGGGTGGCTCGGGGCCGGTGGGCGTGTTCCCGGGCTCGAACGCATCGTCCCGGCGCTGGGACCCGGAGCGGTTCGCGGAAGTCGTCCGGGGGCTGGTCGCCCGGGGCGAACGGGTCGTGGTTTTCGGCGGTCCGGGCGAGCGGGAGCTGACCGCGCGGGTGGCGGGCCGGGAAGCGCTGGACCTGGGCGGGAGGACGGACCTGCCGCTCCTCGCGGCCGGACTCGCGGCGTGCCGCGTCGTCCTCACGAACGACAGCGGGCCGATGCACCTGGCTGCGGCGGTCGGTACGCCCACGGTGGCGCTGTTCGGCGCGGGCAACCCGGCGGTCACGGGGCCTCGAGGGAGCGGGCACACGGTGCTCCAGCGCACGGAGTTGCCGTGCGTGCCCTGTGTGAAGAACGATTGTCCCCGATCGGGGCGCGGCTACATCCTTCCGGAGGCGGAGCGCGAATGTCTGCGGCTGATCGAGGCGGCGGACGTCGTCGCGGCGCTCCGCGCTCACGGAGTCGGCGCATGAATCCGAGCAGGAAGGCGGATTGAGCGTGGCAGGCGACAAGCGGTGGATCGTCGGCGTTGACCTCGGCGGGACGAACATCGTGGTCGGCGTGCTGCCGATCGACGGGGGCGAGGTCCTGGCGCTGCGGACCATGCCCACGGAAGCGGTCCGGGGTGCCAAGTTCGTGGTGGACCGGATCGTTTCCATGATCGAGGAAGCCATTTCGGAAGTGCTTTCCACGCATGGCGGCGACCGCGAGGATTTCGCGGGCGTCGGGATCGGTTCCCCCGGGCCGCTGGACCGCAAGACCGGGGTCGTCATCAACACGCCGAACCTGGGGTGGCGCAACTTCCCCCTGCGGGACCTGATCTCGAACGCCGTGGGCTTGCCGGCAACGCTGGACAACGACGCGAACTGCGCCACCTACGGCGAGTGGTGGCTCGGCGCGGGGCGCGGGGTGGACACGCTGGTCGGGCTCACGCTGGGGACGGGGATCGGCGGCGGGATCGTGCTGAACGGGGAGATCTTCCACGGTGTGAGCGACGTGGCGGGCGAGATCGGGCACATGACGATCGACTCCACCGGGCGCCGGTGCAAGTGCGGGAATTACGGGTGCCTGGAGGCGTACGCGTCGGGGCCGGCCATCGCGCTGCGGGCCATCGAGGGGATCGAAGCGGGCGCGGAGTCCATGCTGCCGGATCTCGTGAACGGCCGTCTCGAGGACATCACGGCCGCCACGGTCTACGAAGCGGTGGTGCTCGGCGATCCGTTCGCGAACGAGGTCATGAAGGAGACGGCGAAGTTCCTCGGCGCGGGCGTGGCGAACATCATCAACATCCTGAACCCGGCCATGGTCGTGATCGCGGGCGGAGTGACCCGGGCGGGGGACCACCTGTTCGTGCCGCTGCGGGCGGAGGTGCGGCGGCGTGCGTTCCGCAGCGCGGAGGAGGCCTGCCAGATCGTCTCCGGACAGTTGCCGGGGAAGGCCGGCGTGATCGGCGCGGCGGCGGTATTCAAGAAGGAGATGTTCGGGTCGGTCTGAGACCGGGGGGCGCCGGGCCCGGGCCAGCGGCTCCGGGCGTTGCCGTCTGACCGGGTCCCAGGCCCCTCTGCGAGGTCCGGAGCAGGAATGCCACGAGTCGGTGTGATCGGCACCATGGTCTGGGACCGGATCCATGCCCGTGACGGACGCATGGAGCCGATCGAGGAGTGGGGCGGCATCTCCTACGCGCTCTCGGCCTGGGCCGCGGCCCGGACGCCGGACCTGGAGGTCGTGCCGATCATCAAGATCGGGCAGGACCTGGACGAGGCGGCGCGCCGCTTTCTGGCGGAGCTCCCGGGGCTGCACGTCGGGGCCGGGGTGAAGACCGTCCCGGAGCCGAACAACCGGGTGGAGCTCCGCTACCAGGACAATGTGAGGCGGTGCGAGCGGCTCACCGGGGGCGTCCCTCCGTGGACGTGGCCCGAGCTGGAGCCGCTGGTGCGGGATCTCGACGCCCTGTACGTCAACTTCATTTCGGGCTTCGAGATGGACCTGGAGACGGCGGCGTCGCTGCGCCAGGCGTTCCCGGGCCCGATCTACGCGGACCTGCACTCGCTCCTGCTCGGCATTCTGCCGGACGGGCTGCGTACGCCCCGCCCGCTGGAAGCGTGGCGCGAGTGGATGCGCTGCTTCGACATCGTGCAGGTCAACGAAGACGAGCTGGTCTGGCTCGCCGGTGCGTGGGGTGACCCGTGGGTCTTCGCGGCCGAGGTCGTGGGCGAGATGCCGCGGCTGCTGCTCATCACGCTGGGCGCCCGGGGCGCGGCGTACGTGGCGGCGCCGGAGTTCCGGCCGGACCCGCTGGCGTGGCGCGACGGCGGACTCATCGCGCCGAAGCCGGTCGGGGTGACCGGGGCGGTGCGGACGGAGCGGGTGTTCCAGCTCGACGAGATCCGGGACGGGGATCCCACCGGGTGCGGCGACGTCTGGGGCTCGACCTGCTTCGCGCGGCTGCTCGCCGGCGATCCGCTCCGGGAGGCCATGGTCGCGGCGAACCGGGCCGCGGCCCGCAACGTTCAGCACCGTGGAGCCACCGGCCTTTACCACTTCCTCCAGGGACGCATCGAGACGTGAAGATCGTCACCGTTCCGTCGACGCTCGATGAGCGGACGTTCGACGCCATGATCCGGTCCTACGTGGAGGGCGGCGGCGGGCGGACGCTGGTCGATGCGCGCCATCTGTCGTGGGTCGATCCGTACGGGATGCTGGGGCTCCTGGCCCTGGGCGCGGTGGCCGCGCGGGAGGGCGAGCGTCCGATCCTCCAGCTCGCCGAGGGATCCGACGTCGTCAGCTACCTGGCGCGCATGGGCTTCCTCGAGCAGGCCGCGGCGTTCTACGAGATCAACGGCGCGCATCGGCGGAGCAGGGCGGTGGATGGGGAGTCCGACGTGCTCCTGGAGATCACGCCGATCCGATCGCACACGGACATCCACGAGGTGGTGGATCGCGTGCACGTCCGGGCGCAGGCGATCCTGACCCGCCAGCTCGCGTATCCGCCGAACGAGTCCTTCCAGTTCGCCGTGATCCTGGCGGAGGTCTGCCAGAACATCGTGGACCACGCCGGCGCGGACGGGTGGGTGGCCGTGCAGCGCTACAGCCGGACCCGGCGCCTGAACCGGCCGGTGGTCCGGATCGGCGTGGTCGACCTGGGGATCGGCTTCAAGGAGTCGCTGGCCAGCACGCACGCGGCCCGGTTCGGCGACCGGTGGAACGATGCGACGGCGCTCGAAGCCGCCTTCATCCACGGCCTCACCCGCTTCCACGATCCCGGCCGGGGCCAGGGGATCCAGCAGATCCGGCGGCGGGTGGCGAAGTGGAACGCGAAGTTCTCGATCCGGAGCGGCACCGCCCGGATCGCGGACATCCCGGATTGGGATGACGCCCCGCCCCTGGAGGAGGGCCTGCCGTATTTCCCCGGGAGCCAGATCTTCATCGAGCTCCCGAAGCGGGTTGTCGAGGACGCGCCGAGCCGTCCGGCGGTAGGCGCAGGTACGAGGGAGCGGCGGCGATGATCCGGGGCGAGAATCTGGTGCCCGTCCGTTTCGACCTGTCCGCCCTGGTGAGGCGGTCCGTGGCCACGTTCTACTCCCACCTGGTGACCCGCCACACGGGGCAGGCGCTGCGGATCGGGATCGAGAGCCAGATCAAGGACATGCAGAGCCTCTGCCTGTCGATCCTGGATTTCTCCCAGGTCGCGGTGCTCGACTACAGTTGCGCGGACGAGACGGTGGCGAAGCTGCTCCGGCGGTACCAGGAGGCGGATCGACCGGTGGACGCGTACTTCATTGCCCGGGGCGTCTCGGACCGGCACCGGGACGCGCTGGAGGAAGTGCTGACACGCCACGGACTGGCTCTCGTCGCGGAAGTCGACGGCGTGGGCGCGACGCTCCTCGGCGCGGCGACGCCCGAGGAAAGGGCCGCGTGGCAGGCATTGGAGGGGCTCGTGTGCGCGCCCGCCGCGACGGTCGCGGCCCGGGTCTCCATGGACGAGCCCACGGCCGCGTGTACCCTCGACCGGCTGGCGGATCGCCGGATCGTCCTCCGGCGCGGCTCGCCCGTGAACTATTACGCGCTGTCGCCCCTCGCCCGCGGCGCGTGAGCGGGCAGGGCAGGCGGAACGGCCCTCCGCGTCCTCGATACCGCGGCGAACAGCGATCTTGCGGCGAACCCGGAGAAGGTCCTCCGCCCGCCGGAAATCGACGGCGCCGGACACGCATTGCCGTGTCCGGCACCGTCGGCGTTCAGCGGTGAATCAGGACGAGAGGAGGGTGGCCTGCGGCCGGCGCCCGGCCAGGCCCATGAGCGGAGCCCGGCCGACGTCGCCTCAAGCCTGGAGTACCAGGTTCTCCACGATGCGGTTCGTTGCCTTCAGCGCGGCGAGGGCCGCGGCGGTCTCCACGTCCGCCTCGACCTCCTGAACGCCGGCCAGGAGCATCGGAGCCCGGCCCCGGCGGGGGATGGACCCCAGGGCGCTGACGAGCACGTAATCCCGGTCCAGCGTCCGGCAGAGCGTGGCGCCTTCCAGATAGAAGCCGGCCTCGCCCCCCACCACCGCCGCCACCGCACCCAGCGCAGCAAGCGCCGCGGCGCGCGCCCGCCCGATGCTGCTGTCCAGGTCCGTGGCTTCCCCGGAGAACTCCTGATCGCCCAGCGCCACGCGCACAGCCACCGTGACCCGTCCGTCCCGCTGTACGGTCGACCGGCCCACGAAGTAGAGCCGGACTCCCTCGTACCCGGCCTGCTGCAATGCGGGAGGCGACGACGGCAGCGCCACCCTCGGCGCCACGGGCCGCGCCGAGACCGGTGCCTCCACGGCCGTCGCACGGGATTGCGCGACCTCCACCGGCTCGGCGAGCGCCACCCCCACCTCGGGCTGCGAGGTCTCCGGCTCCGTTCCGGTCTCCGACTCCACCCCCGCCGCCAGCGCAGCGACGCCGTCCGCCGCGCTGGTCAGCCCCCCGGCGTCGGCCCCATCCCGGGGCGCCTCGGCCCCGTCATCGAGATCGAACGACGCGCCGGGTGCGAGCTGCGCGATGCTGATGACCCGCTGGTCCACCGGGATGCCCAGCCGCTCCTCGAGCAGCTCCCGGATGTCGAGAGCGAGGTTCCGTACGTTGGGCCCCGACTTCACGAGCACGTGCACTTCCCGCGGATGCCCGTACACGTCCTCGCGTACACGGACCCCCAGGACGGACGGCAATTCTCGCAATGCCGCTTCTGCAGCGTCCTTCGTCCGGATCTTCATCATTCGACGAACGGTCACGTGTTGAGCGGTTTGATAGTGCAGAATGATACCTTATTCGTCGACAGTCAAGAGTGTTGATGCGGAAGGTGAGGGCAATGCGCCGCGAAAACGTGCGCAAGTCCACGATTCTTCGTAGCTTGTGGGCGTGCGCCGGCCGCGGGCGGGGACCCTGGCCCCCGGCCGCTCGCCGGACGGGCAGGGGGCGCGGTGCCGATTCCGGCGGCCGGGGACGGTTGCAGCCACACCGGCCGGACCCTACCTTGACCACGCGGGCACGAGCATTGCGCGCACCGCGACCGGTTCATTCCGCAGGGACACGACGCATCCATCCTCCGGGGCCAGGCATGAAAGGCGTGATCATGGCGGGCGGCTTCGGCACCCGTCTCAAGCCGCTCACGATCAACCGGCCCAAGCCCATGGTGCCGGTCGGGAACCGTCCGATCATGGAGCACACCGTGCGGCTCCTCAAGCGGCACGGGATCACGGATCTGGTCGCCCTGCTGTACTTCCAGCCGGAGCACATCACGGAGTATTTCGGCGATGGCTCCGCGTTCGGGGTGGACATGAAGTACGTGACCGCGGACGCGGACTACGGGACGGCCGGGGCGGTGAGGTACGCGAGCGACCTGATCGGGGACGAGCGGGTGCTCGTGATCAGCGGGGACGTACTCACGGACTTCGATCTGAGCGCGATCATCGAGGGCCACGAGCGTCGGGGCGCGGAGGCCACGATCACGCTGACGCCGGTGGAGAACCCGCTGGCGTTCGGGATCGTGATCGTGGACGAGAAGACGGGGCGGATCGAGCGGTTCCTGGAGAAGCCCACCTGGGGCGAGGTCTTCAGCGACACGATCAACACGGGGATCTACGTGCTCGAGCCGAGCGCGCTGGCGCGGGTGCCGGCGGGCACGAACGTGGATTTCGCGAAGGACCTGTTCCCGCAGATGCTGCGGGAGCGGGCGGCGCTCTACGGCCACGTGGCCCACGGCTACTGGCGGGACGTGGGGAATCTGGATGAGTACCGCCGGGTGCACCACGACATCCTGACGGGGCGGGTGAACCTGGAGCTGCCCGGGGAGCGGCGGCTGCACGATGGGGCGGTGCTCTATGGGGAGCACGGCGCGGTGGTCGAGCGGGACGTGAAGTTCGGCGGGACGGTGCTGCTCGGCCGCGGCGCGTACGTCGGGCGGGGGGCGGTGCTGGAGAACGTGGTGGTGGGCGCGGGCGCGACGGTTGGCGAGGGCGCGGAGCTGAGGAACGTGGTGTTGTGGGAGGGGTGCCAGATCGGGCCGGGCGCGCGGCTGAGCGAGACGGTGTGCGCGAGCGGGGTGAGAGTGGGGGAGGGGGCGCTGGTCCGGGAGAACACGATCCTGGCGGACCGGGCGGAGGTCGGCGCGTTCGCGGTGGTCGGACCGACCGTGAAGGTCTGGCCGGACAAGGTGGTGGATGAGCGGGCGAAGCTGACGCACTCGCTGATCTGGGGTGAGGCGTGGGAGCGGAGCCTGTTCCACGGAGCGCGGGTGAGCGGGATCCCGAACGCGGAGCTGACGCCGGAGATCGCGGTTCGATTGGGCGGCGCGTACGGGGCGATGCTCGGGCCCGGGGCGTACGTGGCCACCTCCCGGGATTCGGACCGGGCGTCCCGGATGATCAACCGTGCGATGATCACCGGGTTCATGTCGGTGGGGGTGAACGTGGAGGACCTCCGGGAGATGCCGATCCCGGTGGTACGGCACGCGGTGAACTACGGTCGGGAGGCCGGGGGGATCCACGTCCGCCGCTCGCCCTTCGACCCGAAGGTGATCGACGTGCTCTTCTTCGACGGGGATGGCCGGGACCTGCCGCCGAGCAAGACGCAGTCGATCGAGCGGCTCTTCGCGCGGGAGGACTTCCCGCGGGCGGGCCCGGACGGGACCGGGGACCTGAATTTCCCGACGCGGGTCGTGGAAGGCTACCGGGAGCATTTCCTGTCCGAGGTGGACCGGGAGCTGATCGCGGATCGTCGCTTCACGCTCGTGGTGGACTACGCGTACGGGACGACGGTGGAGGTCTTCCCGGGGCTGCTCGGGACGCTGCGGACGGAGACGGTCAGCCTGGACGCGTACGAGGCGCCGGGCCGACTCTCCCGGAGCGAGGAGGAGTTCCGGGAGGCGCTGAACCGGCTGGGCGGGATCGTGCGGTCCATCGATGCGGAGCTCGGCGTGTGGGTGGATCCGGGCGGGGAGGTCATCCATCTGGTGGACGACGCCGGGCGGCCGGTCTCACCGGAGCAGGCGCAGGCGATCTTCGTGGGGCTGGCCCTCGAGCACCTGGGCGTCCGGCGGATCGCGATTCCCGTCACGAGCCCGGTGGTGGTTGCGCGCACGATCCGGGAGCACGGCGCGGAGCTGATCTGGACCAAGACCGAGCACCACGCCATGATGGCGTCCGCCGGGGAAGCGGACTTCGTGGCCGGAACGCGGGGCGAGTTCATCTTCCCGGCGTTCATGCCGGCCTACGATGGGATGTTCGCGGCGGTCAAGCTGCTGGAGGCGCTCGCGCGCTCGGGGACCCGGCTCCGGGAGGCCGCGGACCGTTACCCGCCGATCCACGTCCGGACCGCGCGCGTCGCGTGCCCCTGGGGGAAGAAGGGCACGGTCATGCGGCGCTTCATCGAGGCGACGGACGGGGAAGACCGGCAGCTCGTGGACGGCGTGAAGGTCTGGCGCGGCGAAGACGAGTGGGTGCTGGTCATCCCGCACTCCCACAAGCCCTACTTCGTGATCACGGTCGAGGCGCCGAACGAACGCCGGGCGGATGCGCTCCTCGGGGAGTACGCCGCGCTGGTCGAGCGCTGGCGGGACGAGGCGTGAGCCCGGCCACCGGCGGGCGGCGGGGCGGGTGGGTTCGAACGCGGGGGCCGTCGGCGGGTAGTGAAACCGGATGCAGCGTAGTTGGAAGGCGTGGCGGGCGCCGCGGCCTGGCAGGCCCGCGCGCCCGTTTCAGGTCGTTACCCGATCGATCGAATTGAAGTGACGGAGCGAATCGAGTTGGCGGTGGTCGGCGCCGGGCCCTGCGGCCTCGGCGTCGGGGTCGCGGCGCGCCAGGCGGGCGTGGACGCGGTGCTCTTCGACAAGGGGTGCGTGACCGCGGGGATCACGAACTACCCCACGTACATGACGTTCTTCAGCACGGCCGAGAAGCTGGAGCTGGGCGGGCTCCCGTTCGTCTGTGAAGAGGACAAGCCGACCCGGCGGGAGGCGCTCAAGTACTATCGCCGGGTGGTCGAGTACTTCCGGCTGGATGTCCGGCAGTATGAAGAGGTCGTCGAGATCGGCGGCCGGGCCGGGGCGTTCACGCTGCGCACCCGGCGGATGGACGGGACGACGTCGGAGTACGCCGCCGCGAACGTGGTGATCGCCACGGGCTTCTTCGACACGCCGAACCTGCTCGGCGTGCCCGGGGAGGACCTCCCGAAGGTCACCCATTACTTCAAGGAGGGGCACCCCTTCTACGATCAGGACTGCGTGGTGGTCGGCGGCGGCAACTCCGCGGTGGAGGCGGCGCTGGACCTGTTCCGCTCGGGGGCGCGGGTCACGCTGGTGCACTTCCTGGACACCCTCGATGCCCGGGTCAAGCCGTGGATCCTGCCCGACATCCAGGGCCGGCTCCGGGCGGGGGAGATCCAGGCGCGGTGGCGGACGCGCGTGGTCGAGATCCGGCCGCGCTCCGTGCTGCTCCGCTCGGAGGAAACCGGCGCCGTGGAAGAGCTGTCGAACGACTGGGTCTTCGCCATGACCGGATTCGCGCCGGACCCGCGGCTGCTGCGCCAGCTCGGCGTGACCATCGACCCGCAGACCGGCATCCCGGCCCACGACCCGGAGACCATGGAGACGGACGTGCCCGGCGTCTACATCGCCGGCGTGATCGCCGCCGGGTACGACGCGAACAAGATCTTCATCGAGAACGGCCGGGAGCACGGGCCGCGGATCGTGCGGGCGATCCGTTCGGTGACCGCCGGCTCGCCCTGACGGCGGCGGGCCACCATGGTCGGCGCCCGACGTTGCACCCCGTTCGGATCGATCCGATGGACGAGCTGAGCACCTCGATCGAAGCAGCGACCGGACTCGGACCGGAGCTCCAGCTCCGGATCTTCGAGTCCGCGTTGATCCTCGTCCTGCTCGTCCTGGCGCGGGCGCTGGTCACCGGCATCGTCTGGCGGCGGACCGAGGATCCGCGCATCCGCTACCGCTGGCGGAAGGTCGCCACCTACACCGCGGCGGTGCTCGGCGTGCTCCTGATCGGCCGGATCTGGTTCCGCGGCTTCCAGTCGCTGGCCACCTTCCTCGGGCTGCTCGGCGCCGGGCTCGCCGTGGCGCTCAAGGACGTGGTGGCGGATATGGCCGGGTGGCTGTTCATCCTCTGGCGCCGGCCGTTCTCCGTGGGAGACCGCATCCAGATCGGCGATCACGCGGGCGACGTCATCGACCTCCGGCTCTTCCAGTTCACGCTGCTCGAGATCGGCAACTGGGTCGATGCGGACCAGAGCACGGGCCGGGTGATCCACGTGCCGAACGGGCGCGTCTTCGTGGAGCCCGTGGCGAATTACATCCAGGGGTTGCAATACCTCTGGAACGAGATCCCGGTCCACATCACCTTCGAGAGCAACTGGCGGAAGGCGAAGGACATCCTGCTGGAGGTGGCGGAGCGGCACGGCCGACACCTCACCGAGGATGCGAAACGGCGGGTGATCGACGCGAGCCGGGACTTCATGATCTCCTACGAGAAGCTCACGCCGACGGTGTACACGCGGGTCAAGGGGCATGCGGTCGTGCTGACGATCCGGTACCTTTGCGAGCCGCGGAAGCGCCGCGGTTCCGAGCAGGCGATCTGGGAGGAGATCCTGGCCGAGTTCGAGAAGCACGACGACATCATGTTCGCGTACCCCACCCAGCGGTTCTTCGACAACGTCGTGGAAGGGAAGCCGGGCGTGCGAGGCGGCATGGCGTTCCCGGAGACGGTCACGCGGCACGATGCGTAACGATCGGATCCCCGGGCCGCGCCGTACGGCGCGGGGCTGCGAGGGCCCGCCACCGGGAGGCGGATGAATGGACCGGCCGTCGAGGATCGCGCAGGCGTATGGCTACGTGGTCTGCCTGATCGCGGTGATCACGTTCCTGATCTCGCTGAACAACGCCATCGGTGCGGCATTCGACCTGAGCGATCCGCTGTACGCGCGGGCCATGCGGGGCGAGCCGAGCATGGCGTCCTACGAGGTCTATCGCATGGAGATGGAGCGGTGGCCGAAGCCGGCGCCGGCGGAGGGGGAGGCGGTGGAGCCCCGGGACGAGGCGCGGGAGCGGGCGCTGTTCGAGGCGGCGCGGGCGGACCGGATCCGGGCCACGCGCTTCAAGGCGTATCGCACGCTGGTCACCACGCTGCTGCTCATGGTGGTCGCGGCCGCGTTGTTCACGACGCACTGGATCTGGCTGCGGCGGCAGGGAACCCGGCAGACGCCGCCCGCGGGGTGATCCGGGAACGAGTGCGTTGACGCGGGGTACGGGCGAATCGTAAATTCGGGTATCGAACCGAGGTGCGCAGGTGAGTCACGTGTCTGGAGAATCGGCCCTGTCGGCCCGCGCCAGGATCGAAGCCGTACTGGAATCGATCCGTCCTGCCCTGCACGAGGATGGTGGGGATGTGGAGCTCATCGATTACGACGATGAGGATGGCATTGTCCAGCTACGGCTCATGGGCGCGTGCGGCTCCTGCCCGATCTCGATGATGACGCTGAAACGGGGGATCGAGCGGCGCATCATCATGGCGGTGCCGGAGGTGCGGGCCGTTCACGCGCTGTGATGGTTGGCCGAACCGGTCCCTGGGACGGCCGGTGCCCCCGGGGCGCCGGCCGTCTCGCTTGAAAGGAAATCATGGCGATAGACCAGCAAGCATTGATCGAGCGCGTCCGCGCGGCGCTGTCTGGCGTTCGCAACCCGAAGACGGGGACGGATGTGCTCGCGGGTGGACAGGTGTCGGAGCTGGAGGCGGATGGGGAAGGTAAGGTCCGGCTCCAGTTCCTGCTGCGTCCCCAGGATCCCGGGACGCTCGTACGGGACGTACGGGCCGCGGTCGAGGCGGTGGAGGGCGTGTCCCGGGTGAAGATCGACGTGAAGCTGCCCGACACGCTCCAGGCGCAGCGGCAGCGTCCGCGGGGAGGGCGAACGCTCGCCCCCGGCTCGGTTCCGGCGCCCACGCCCGACCCGAACCTGGCGCCGGGGATCCGGCGCGTGGTCGCGGTCAGCTCCGGGAAGGGCGGGGTGGGGAAGTCGACCGTCGCGGTCAACCTGGCAGCCGCCCTCGCGGCGACGGGCCGGCGAGTCGGCCTGCTGGATGCCGACATCTACGGGCCGGACATCCCCCAGATGTTCGGGGAGCGCCGCAAGCCGCGGGTCACGGGAGAGCGGGGGAAGGAGCAGATCGTCCCTCTGGAGGCCCACGGCGTGCTCCTCATGAGTCTCGGGTTCCTGCTCGAGGATGAGCAGCCGGCGATCATGCGGGGGCCGCTGATCTCCGGGATCCTGCGCCAGTTCCTGGAGCAGGTCGCGTGGGGCGAGCTGGACTACCTGATCGTGGACATGCCCCCGGGCACCGGGGACGCCCAGCTCTCGCTCGTCCAGACGATCAACGTGGACGGCGCCATCCTGGTCACGACCCCGCAGGATGTGTCCACCGGGGACGTGCGCCGCGCGGTCCGCATGTTCGAGCGGGTCCGCACGCCGGTGCTGGGCGTGGTCGAGAACATGAGCGGCTTCGAGTGCCCGCACTGCGGGGGGCACGTGGACATCTTCGGCCGAGGCGGAGGGCGTACGCTCGCGGAGGACATGCACGTGCCGTTCCTTGGCGAGATCCCTCTGGACCGTGACGTTCGGGTCGCAGGCGACGAAGGGCGCCCGACCGTCGTCGCGAAGCCCGACTCCGCGGCGGCCGCCGCGTTCCGAGCGGTGGCCGAACACCTGATCGCTCGCCTGGAGGGCGTACCGGCCGGCCGGCCATGAAGCTCCCGCCCCCGCCCGAGCTGGCCGCCATGCCCGTGCACGCCGTGGTGCGGGACTTCCCCGAGACGCTCGGCGTCTTCCTGAGGTTCGGCGTGGACCTCCCGGGCCGGGGCGGCGGCCCGGTATCCGCGGCGCTCGACGGTGACACCGGGCCGCTCCTCGACGCCCTCCTCGCCGCGACCGCCTGGCGCGAATCCGAATGCGCATCACGCTCCTGACCGACTTCGGCACCGCCGACGGTTACGTGGCCGCCATGAAGGGCGTGATCGCCTCGATCGCGCCCGGCGTGCCGATCGATGACGCCACCCACGAGATCCCGCCGGGCGACGTGGCCGCCGGAGCGTGGGCCCTCGGACGCTACTGGGACCTCTATCCCGAAGGCACGATCCACGTTGCGGTCGTGGACCCCGGGGTCGGTACCGCGAGGCGGGCGGTCGCCGCACGGATCGGGGGACGCTACTTCGTCGCCCCGGACAACGGGATCCTGACCTGGGTCCTGGACTCGGGCGCCGCCGTGGAGGCCGTGGAGATCACCGAGCACCGGTTTCTGCGCGACGTCGTCTCGGCCACCTTCCACGGCCGGGACGTCTTCGCGCCCGTGGCCGCCCACCTCGCCGTCGGCGCACGGCTGGACGAGCTGGGCAGCCCGATCCACGACCTCGTACGCCTCGACATCCCACGGCCGGAGCGGACGCCTTCCGGGGCGCAGGGAAGCGTCATCCACGTGGACCGGTTCGGCAACCTGATCACGAACATCCCGGGATCGTGGGCGGGCGGCACGGCGATGGTGCTGGTCGCCGGCCGGGAGGTGGGACCGGTTCGGCGGGCGTACGGCGATGTCCGGGTCGGCGAGCTCCTGGCGCTGGTCGGGTCCGCGGGCGTGCTCGAGATCTCGGTGCGGGACGGGAACGCGGCCGTAACGCTCGGCGTGGGCAGGGGCGCACGCGTCCAGGTCCAGGGCGTCGGCCGCGGCGAGGCGTAGTCCGTTCCCCGGGCGTCTCTCCCTCTCCTCCTCGCAGCGGCGCGGTCCGCACCATGCGGGCGGCCGATGCGTCAACCCGTCGTGACGTCGATCTGGATGGTCGGCGGGTGGGTCAGGGTGTGCTCCACCGTGCAGTGGCGCGCCGCGCGGAGGGCGGCCGCCCGCCGCTCCTCCGGCAGCGATGGCCAGCGGATCAGCATCTCGTAGCTTCCGACCCGGTACGGATCCGGGACGTAGTCCCACGCGAGCTCGATTTCGAGGTCATCGAAGGACAGTCGGGCGGCCTGGGCCCACGACGCGAGCACGGACAACGTGCACGTCGCCAATGAGCCGGCGAGCATGTGCAGCGGAGAGAACTGCACGGCCGGATCGGCGGACTCGATCTCCAGACCCGCCCCGTTCACCTGGAGGCGAATGCGCCGGTCGCCTTCCAGGATGATCCGCATGCGGCGTTACGCTCCTTCGAGCCACTCCCGCTCCGCCTTCTCGAGCCTCCGCTGACGCGGGGCCAGGAAGCGGACGATCAGGTAGCCGAGCAGGATGATCGGCCCGACCTTGAAGAGCAGGAAGGCGGCCAGCGACAGCGCGGCGGAGAAGACGATGCCGACCACGGCCAGGACCGCGGTGAGCACGGCCAGGCCGATCAGTCCGACGACGAAGAAAGTGACGAGCGCAGTAATCATCTGGTTCTCCCGGTCCGACGTCAGGGTGCTGCGAGGTCCACGTCCACCCACCGCACGTTGACGGCGCCGAACGCGGCGTCGAGCCTCAGCGTGAGCTTGTGCCTGGCTGAGCCCCAGTCCTCGGAGTAGTAGTACCCGTCGGCATCGCGTACGAGCCCGTGGGCATCGATCTTCGCCAGCACGCCTTCCCTGGCGAGCCGGACGCCGACGCCGCGAGGCAGGTTCAGGGTCAGGGAACCGAGCCCGACCTTCACGGACGCGGTCATGTCGGAGCGCCACTGGCCCGAGAAGTCGAGGACGATGTCGCCCACGGCGCCTTCCACCTCGAGCCGGGACAGGTTCGCGTTGCCGAGGCCGTAGGCGCGGAACGCCGCAGCCCCGGCGTTGAGCCGCAGGTACTCGGCCTGCCCGGTGTTGGGCCGGGAGAACCGGAGCGTGGTCTCGCTGGCGCCGGTCGCGATCACGGCTCGCCGCAGGTTCAGCCCGCCGAGCTCCAGGTCCGCCTGGGCCGCCCCGAACTGGAGGTCGAGGGCGAGCGCCACATCCGGGCCGAGCGCCAGATCCAGTTCGCTCGCCTGGGACCGGCGCACGCTCACTCGCCCCGGGCTCTCCAGGCCGATGTGCAGCTTCCCGGCCGAGTACTCGACGACCGGCTCGAAATTGCGCGCATCGTAGCGGAAGCGGGACCGGTACAGCGTACCCGCCGGTGCGGGCGCGAGGTTGAGCTCGCCCGCGCCGAACTGGATCTTCACGTCCAGTTGCTCTTCCGCGCCCCGCTGGCGCTGGGCGGCCACGACCCGGACGTCCTGGCTCCTCGCCGTGGCGGGCGCCGCCACGAGGGCGGCGGCCAGCGCGAGCACCGTCCAGGGCAGGACCCTAGACATTCGCCTCCTCCTCGAAGAGCCCGGACGGGGTTTCCGGCTCGGGCTCGGGCGCGGGAACCTGCGGCTGCGTGCCCGCGCGGGAGAGGAGCACGGCGCCGAGCCCGATCGACACGGCGGCCCAGGTCAGCATCACGGCGAGGAACTTCAGGAGCCCGTACAGGAAGTTGAACCACGGCCCGGCCATCTGCACCACGTGCGCCGCGATGAACAGCGCGAGGAGGATGCCGAGCCCGGTCAGCACGTAGTAGTACGAGTTGCCGAGCCGGAACCAGTCGCCGCCATAGAACCGCCGCTCCGCCAGCGCCTCGCCCGCCGCGTGCGCGACCGCGAGGTAGCCGAAGGCCGCGGCCAGGACCACGGCGATCGGGAAGAGCGGGATCCACACGAGGAGCAGCGGGATCCCCACGATCGAGATCACGAGACCGATGATCCCCAGGATGAAGACCGGCAGCACCAGGAACGAGGCGGCCAGGCCGACGAGCCCGGAGCGCAGCGTCGCGTGCCTCGCCGTGTCCGCCACGCCCTCCAGGTACTTCCGCCCGAAGAACACAACGGCGAAGCCGATGAGCGCCATCACCAGGAAGGTGGACAGCGTGGAGACCAGGCCCGTCATCCCCTTCCCGATGTAACGGAACGGCCTCGCCCATCCGCGGTCGCTCTGCTGGGCCCGCTGCTCGCGGCGCAGCCGCTCGTGCACCTCCCGCTCGATCTCCTGGCGCAGCTCCGCTTTCAAGACGGCCTCATCGGAGCTCTCCCGGAGCCGTGCCTCGAGCTCGCGGATCCGTTCGTTCAGGCGTTCGATCGTGTCCTGGGTCGGGGCCTCGGCGTCAGCGTTCCCGCCGACGTTCAGCGTTCCGCGCACCACCAGGGTGCGTGCGCCATCGAGCACGGAGGCGAGCGCTTCCGAGATCCGGGCCCCCGCCTCCCCGTCGGGCGCCTGCCAGCCCTTCAGGAGCGCCACCAGGTCGTCACCGGACGCCTCCATGGCGTCGTTCAGCAGGTCGCGCCACGCACGGTCCAGCCTGCCGTTCCGATCGTAGGTGCCCGCGCGGACGCCGTCGATCTCGATCACGCCATTGCGCAATGCAATGCGGACCGACCGGCCGCCATCGACCTCGATGGTGAGCCCGGCCACATCGCGGGACAACGCGACCTCGCTGGATACGATCCGGGCTTCCTGCGCGTCCAACGGCTTGTCGAGCGCAGGCGCCGCGCCCGTCATGCCGGCCACGAACAAGGCCGACACGAGCAGCCACCGGGTGGCTTTCCGCTCAGAACGAGTAGGAGGATACATAACGAGCTTCCCGCGTCGGGGTGCGGAAAAGGTTCTGGTACAGGATCCAGGTGGACACGATCGTGAGCGTCCCGAAGACCGCGGCGGCGATGCCCACGTGGCTCAGGGCGCCGGATTCGATCAGGTCCTCGGCCCTCTGCAGGATCCAGAGCGCGATCCCGGTCTCCATGAGCGAGCCCGCTGCCTGGCCCGCCAGGGAAAGCACGGCGTCCCAGGCCCGGTCCCGCATGAACAGCAGGAGCATGGACGGCGTCACACCGGGGTGGGACACGATCCACGCGAACACCGAGCCGATGATCACGACGGGGAGGGCGAGCAGACTGGTGAGCACCGCCCAACCCGTCGTGGTGCCCGGCAGCAGCCGGGTGATCAACGCGGCGACGCGGACGGTCCACGGCCGGCGCACCCGGACCCGGCTCATCACGCGATCGGCGAAGTCGGCGGCGGGCTCGATCTGCGGCAGGGAAGCCAGCAGCCCGAACAGCGCCCGCCACTCCTCGACCTCCATCTGACAGCGAGAGCACGTGATGAGGTGCGACTCGAGCACTGCGCGGTCGGCCTCGGAGAGCGAGCCTTCGACGAAGGCTTCGAGTCGGTCAGGGGTCGGGTGAAACTGATCGTCGGTCACGTTCGTGACTCTCCGTTGAGGTCCACTGTACCGTACGACACGGGGCGCGCCTCGGTTTCACAGGCGGAGATGCGCCAGCTTCTGGCGCAACTCCCCGCGCGCCCTGTGGATGTACGTTTTCACCGTGCCGAGCGGCACGCCCATGATCTCCGCGATCTCATCGTAAGGCCGGCCTTCCACGTGCCACAGGATGATCGCCGTGCGGTACTCCGGCCGCAGGGTGGCAATGGCCCGTTCGAGTACGGTTCCGAGCTCACGGTTCGCCGCGTAGTCTTCGGGCGTCTCGTCGGATGCGATGGCGGTCAGCACGGTGGCGTCCACCTCCTCCGCATCCGTCGCGTGGGGCGAGCCGTCCAGCGAGAGCGTGGCCAGCTCCTTCTTGCGGAGCTGATCGAGCGCGGTGTTGTGCGCGATCTTGAAGATCCAGGAGCTGAACTTGTAGCGCGGATCGTAGCGGTCGAGCGCGTTCAGGACCTTGATGAAGGTCTCCTGCGCCAGGTCCTCGGCGAGCTCCCGGTCACGGACCAGGCGGTAAACGAGCGAAAAGACCGGCTTCTGGTACCGGTCGATCAGCTCGCGGTACGCCGTCTCCCGTCCCTGGAGGGCACGGGCGATGACTTCCTGGTCGGACAGGTTCCTGTAGTCCACTTCCCCAAGCGTCGCGCGACTTCGTCGTTGCCGCGCATCCATACGGAAGGCCGGGCGGTCCGGTTTCGGATCCGCCCCGGACCTTGCCCACGGTGCCGCCCCCGGCTAGTTTCGTGCGCCGTATTTTACGATGCCCAACACGTTTGCGCGATGCCTGCGAAAACCGAGGGCGAGATTGTGCCGCCGTCCGGCGCGGCGAAGGCCGCCGCGGTCCGGTCGATGTTCGGCGCCATCGCGCCACGTTACGACCTGCTGAACCACCTGCTCAGCCTCAACATAGACCGGCGCTGGCGCCGCCGTGCCGTGGATCTCCTCATGGAGGGGCGCCCCGCGCAAGGTGTGTACCTCGATGCCTGCGCGGGGACCTTCGACCTGGCCATCGAGCTGGCGCGGCGACCGGGCTTCGACGGGCGGGTCATCGCCTCCGACTTCGCATTCCCGATGCTGGAGCGGGGGCTCCCCAAGCTGAGGGGGACCGCTGTCTCGCCCGCGTGCGCCGATGCGCTCCGGCTGCCGTTCCCGGACGCCGTGTTCGACGGGGCCACCGTCGGGTTCGGGGTCCGCAACCTGGCCGAGCTCGACGCGGGGCTGCGGGAGCTGGCGCGGGTGCTCAAGCCGGGCGCCCGCCTGGTGATCCTGGAATTTGCCACGCCCCAGTGGCAGCCGTTCCGGGGGCTGTACCTCTTCTACTTCCGCCACATCCTCCCCCGCATCGGGCGCTTGGTCTCCCGGCACGAGAGCGCGTACACGTATCTGCCCGAGTCGGTGCTGGCGTTCCCTGAGCCCGCGGCGCTGGCGGAGCGCATGCGGACGGCCGGCTTCGACAGCGTCGACTGGCGCACGTTGACCGGCGGGATCGTGGCGATCCACCGAGGGACGCGCGGCGTGGACCGCGCCCGGACCGTTGCACAACCCGGAGGAGGCAAGTGATGAGACGCGTCGTCGTGATGGCGCTCCTGGCCGTATTCGCTCCGCTGCCCGTCACCGCGCAGGAGCGGCCGTTCGGCACACTTCGGGAACAGGCCGAGCTGCGCCAGGAGTGGCTCCGGATCCGGCTCGAGCGCGTGCTGCCGCGCCTCATGCGGGAGCACGGCGTGGACATGTGGATCGTGCCGGCCCGGGAGTACAACGAGGACCCGGTCTTCTTCTCGATCGTCTCGCCCACGACCATGGCCGCCCGGCGCCGCACGATCTACGTGTTCTACGACCGCGGCCCCGAGCGGGGCGTGGAGCGGATCGCCATCGGCGGGACGTCCCAGGGCGGGCTGTATACGGTGGTCCGGGACCCGGACGCGAAGGCCGGGGCGGCCGCCGGCCAGGTCCGGCTCGCGGAGCCCTTCGGTCCCGAGCAGTGGAAGCTGCTCACGCCCATTGTCGAGGCGCGGGACCCGAAGGTGATCGCGGTGAACATCTCCCACACCCATGCGTTTTCGGACGGCCTCAGCGCCGGCGAGTGGGAGCAGCTCCAGCAGGCGCTCGGCCCGAAGTACGCGGCGAGGGTCGTGCGGAAGGAGCTCCTGCCGCTCCAGTACATCGAGGAGCGGATCCCGGAGATGCTGCCGCATTACGTGCGCATGCAGGAGGTCGTCCACGAGCTGATCGCCACCGCGTTCTCGAACCGGGTGATCACGCCGGGGGTGACGCGCACGGAGGATGTGGTGTGGTGGCTGCGCCAGCGGGTGAACGACCTGGGGCTCGGCACCTGGTTCCACCCGACCGTCAGCGTACAGCGGCGGGGCGTGAACATGGCGGATTCGGCGAACCCGGTGATCCTGCGTGGGGACGTGCTGCACGTGGACTTCGGGATCAGCGCTCTCGGGCTGAACACGGACACGCAGCACATGGGGTACGTCCTGCGGGAAGGCGAGACGGATGTCCCGGCGGGTCTGAAGAACGCGCTGGCGCGGGCGAACCGGCTCCAGGACATCGTGCTCGAGGAGATGGTGCCGGGCCGCACGGGGAACGAGGTGCTGCACGCCGCGCTCGAGCGCATGCGGGCGGAGGGGATCGACGGCACCGTCTACTCGCACCCGATCGGGGACCACGGGCACGGCGCGGGCCCGCTCATCGGGCTCTGGGACCGGCAGGAGGGGGTGCCCGGGCGGGGTGACGTGCCGCTCCGGCCGAACACGTGGTTCTCCATCGAGCTCCAGGCCACGACCCCGGTCCCGGAGTGGGACGGCCAGCCCGTGCGCATGGCGCTGGAGGAGGAGGCGTACCTGGACGAGAACGGCCAGCGCCGCTGGGTGCTCCGGCGCCAGGAGGCGTTCCACGTCGTTCGTTAGGCGACGTCGCGCCGGGCCCGCCCCCGGCGCTCGAACCCTCCCCGGGCCGCGCCGGCCGCAGGGGGTGCCGGGGAGGGCGGCCTGCAGCGGGCTGGACGGAAGGGGAGAGAGCCGCGCTTCGATGCGCGGCTCTTCTTTTTCGGGTCGGCAGGGCGCCGTAGGGGTGGGCGCAGCCCCGGGGCCCGTGTCGGGCGCGAGAGCCTTCAGCGAAGCGGGCCGGCGGCCTGAATGGAGGCCGCCGGGGCGGGGAGTTCGAAATGGACGGAATGGAGCCGCGCACGAAAGGCGCGGTTCGTCGTTGGGGCGACGCCGCTCGTCGGGCCACCGTCCCCCTGCCTGCTTCGTCGGGAACGTCCGGATCCTCACTATGGCGGATGGAGCGCATCGCTGATGAAGGCGGGATGCCTTGCAACAGGCATTCGCCGGGAGTGGGAGCCGCACCGGTGCATTGCGGCGCAGCGTGGTTCCGGCGGCGCGCAGCCGGATCCGCTGTGCGGGGCAGTCCCTTGCGGGCCGTCCGGGCGGTGACCGGGCGGGCGGGGCGCGGCGCCGGCTTCCTGCGGCGCGTAGGCGGTCATACGTAGTCGCGACCGCGACGGGTGCTCTACGGCCGGGAACTCTATCCGGCCGGTAGGGCCGATTCACCCGCCCTCAATGACCGATGGCACAACTTGGGAGAACCCATCGGCCACGCCGCGAGTCGGTCGGTGCGTCGGCTGAATCGACGAGCCGTGGGATGCCCCTCACCTGGAACTCCCGGTGCCGGAGTTCCCGGCGGTAGGGGGTGTGGCCGGCACCGAACTCGAGGGTGGCCGAAGGGGCGGACGCGCGTTCCGGCCCGGCTGGCGGCTCGTATCGGGCGCTGCAATCCGCGGCGCCGGTCTGATGCGCGGTGACAGGCCGGAGGGCTCGCGGGTACCGATGCGGCCGGCTCCGCGCACCGGGCTGCACATCAGGCGCAGCTCCGAATCCGGGGGGAGGATTCGTCCCCTGTGGGCGCACAGGACTGCCCCCGTGCCTGGAGCTGTTGGTCCGGGTACTTCCAGCTCTGGTACTTCCAGAATTGGTACTACCATTCCTGTAACTTCCAATACTGGTACGACCAGAGCCGGTACTTTCGGTCGCGCACCATCCGCACTCTACCTGGGTCCGACGCCGACCAGGCCCGGCGGTGTGCCGGGACCGGCTCCGCACTCGGCGGCGGATCACTGGCGGGAGCGGGGTTCGTGGTCGGGCGCCGAGGAACCGCATGCGGGGAGTGCCGGGCTTGTTGGGACGGTTGCGCCACGGCGCCGTTCAGCGCTCGGGGTCACACCCCATCCCGGAGCGCGGCTCGAGCGGCGTTGTAGCCGCACATGCCGTGCACGCCGCCGCCGGGCGGCGTCGACGCGGAGCACAGGTAGAGCCCCTTCACGGGCGTGCGGTACGGGACCGGGCTCAGGGTCGGGCGGAACAGGAGCTGGAGCCCGGTCACGGCGCCGCCGCCGATGTCCCCGCCGACGAGGTTTTCGTTCATCCGCTCGAGCTCCGCGGGCCCCATGACGTGCCGCGCCAGGATCCGGGCCCTGAAACCGGGGGCGAAGCGTTCGACCTGGGCTTCCATCCGCTCCGTCATGTCCACGGCCGACCCGTGGGGCACGTGGCAGTAGGCCCAGGCGACGTGTTTTCCGGCAGGCGCGCGGGATGGATCGAACAGCGTCGGCTGGGCGAGGAGCACGTAGGGGCGTTCCGCGGTCCGACCCTGCCACGGCGCGGCCTCCGATTCGATCATCTCCTCGATCGAGCCCCCGAGGTGCACGGTCCCGGCCCGGGCGCACTCCGGCGCGGTCCAGGGGATCGGGCCGCTGAGCGCCCAATCGATTTTGAACGCGCCGGGCCCATACCGGAATCGTTCGAGCCGGCGCCGGTACCGATCGGGCAGGCGGCGGCCGGCCACCCGCAGGACCTGGCGGGGCGTGAGATCGAGGAACACGGCGCGGGAAGGCGGGAGCTCGTCGAGGGAACGCACGGGGGCGTCGGTCTCGATCACGCCGCCGAGGCTCACGAAGTACGAGGCGAGCGCCGTGGCAAGGGCCTGGGCCCCACCCCGCGGGATCGGCCAGCCCACCGCGTGCCCGGCCACGGCCAGGAGCAGGCCGAAGGCGGCGGTGAAGGGCTCCGTGAGGGGCGCCATGGAGTGGGCGGCGAGTCCCGCGAAGAGGGACGCGGCGCGTTCGCCCCGGAAGCGGCTCGCCGCCAATCCGGCCGCGGACCGCATGGCCAGCATACCGAAGCGGGCCAGGAGGGCGGGGTGTCTCGGCAGCCGGGGGAACCGGAGCACATCTCCGGCGAGCGCCTCCCAGCGGTCGCTGAAGGGAGCGATCAGGGCCCGGTAGGCGTCGGCGTCCTCGCCGAGCGCCTGCGCCGTTTGGTCGACGGAGCGCTCCAGGAGCACGGCGGAGCCGTCGTCCAGCGGGTGGGCGAGGGGGGCTGGGGGGTGGACCCATTCCAGACCGTGCTCGGCGAGCGGGAGCTGGCGGAAGAACGGGGACCCGACGCCGAGCGGGTGGACGGCGGAGAAGACGTCGTGCACGAAACCGGGGAGCGTCAGCGCCGCGGAGCGGGCGCCGCCGCCGATCTCGGGCCGGGCTTCACGCACGAGGACCGAGCGTCCGGCGCGGGCGAGAGTGATGGCGGCAGCGAGGCCGTTCGGACCCGAGCCGACGACCACGGCATCGAACCCCCGGCGACCCACGGGTCGGCTCACGGGGCGCTGCCGCCCGGCCGCACGGTTCGCCGGGTGGAGGCGGTGGACCGGTGGTGCCAGGGCCGTGTCCCCGCAGTCCCCGGGAGGGGGGCACCTGCGGGATCAGGCGCGGCCGAGGCCACCGTGGTCCCGGTGCATCCGCTCACCAGCCGCCGGAGCCGCGCCGCCGGCGCGTGGAGGGCCCGGCCGCCCGGTACGATGCCGGGAAAACGCCGAGTACGGATGGCGCGGCTGGGGATCGGAGCAGGACTGTCCAGAGGGTGCACGGCCGCCTCCGGGCTGGGGCCAATTCCGGCTGACCGGCAGGATATGCGGTAGCATACCGCCGCTGCCGGCGTGTCGGCAATGGTCGGGGGCCGGCGCCGGGCCGACGGAGGATTGCGGCGGGCGGAGCGCCGACTCATCCGGATCCAGGGGGCGCGTCGCGTGCGGTCGGAGTTCGCTGGCGTGGCGGGCGCGACGGCTCCGTGGAGTCCATTTCCACGCACTCGCGAGGCCCGGGTGGCTCCGAGCCGGTCCGGCCGGCGCCATATCGACGGAGCAGCCCGGGCGGGTGGGCCGCGCTCCCCGCGAATCGGTCACTCCGGGGCGGCGATCGGTCCGGCTACGGGCCGGGCGCGCGCGGGCCGCAGGGCGCGGCCCCGCGCGAGCCGCGCACCGTCAATGGTGGCCGTGGTGGCCCGATCCGCCCTGGTTCGACTGATTGAGCGTGGCCCGGATCTGACGGGCCTGCTGAAGGTGCTCGCTCATGGTCGCCCGCGTGGTCTCGAGCACGCTCCGGAGGTCGGAGTTGGTCGCGGACGGGAGGAGCGTGTCGTCGATCATACTGATCGCCCACTCGTGCAACTGGATCTGGCGATCGATGTAGGCCCGGTCGAAATCGGCACCCGAGAGCCCCTGGAGCGTCTGTTGCGCGTTGCGCGACTCGTCCTGCACCTGCTGGCTCAGCGGGATCATCTCGCTGCCGATCCGCTCCTCGCTCATGACCCGGCCGAGCTGCTGGTTCAGGTACTGGTGGTCGGTGACCATGCGCTGGGCGAACTGACGGACCGATTCGTTGGTACTGCGCTGGAGCGCGATCTGGCTCTCCTGGATCTCGGCGTTGTTCGTCACCATGGCCATGCTCGCGATGGCCGGGGCCGAGAACGGGGCCACGGGCGCGGGCTGTCCGGCTGGCGGCGGGGTCTCCGCAGTCTGCGTACATGCAGCGACCGAGAGCGCGATGGCCGGTATCAGGGAAGCCGCCGAGCCCGGCAGGAATCTCGAAGTCCGTGGATGCATGGAACCTCCCCGGTTGAATAGAGCGAGGATCGGCCCTCGGCCCCGGGGCCTGGCACGGCGCCCGCCCCGGCGGGCCGGGCCGTGCGCGGGCCGGGTGCAAGTTCGGTGCGCCTAGCCCGTGTGCGGCCACCTCCACCCGCCACGACCGGTGGCGTCGACCGAACTGGCGGGCGCGCCGGTCAGTACGGGGCACCCGCCCGGCCCCGCCGGCCCGTAACGAGGGCGCAACGTCGACGGAGAGTCGCCGCTGGCAGCGGCCCGGGATGGGGCCGTCATGATGCACCTGCTAACGCCGGGGGCGCGAAGCCGGCGCAGGGGCGCGGGGCGGTAGCCTTCCGCGCGCCGCAGCACCACGGAGGTCAGCCGGGGCGCGACCTTCGCCGCCGGCGCCTTCCTACGCGCCGCACGGTTCGCGGATGCAAACGGGGTGGACCCGATCTGCCCGCGCGTTGTCCCGCAACCGGGATCCGGCTAGATTCTCGCCATGTTCGAGACGAACCTCATCCCGGAAAACTGGATTTGCCGGCCGCGGGAGGTCGGGCAATGAGCCGTGTACAGACCGCGTCGGGCGCGCCGACGCCGGGGCGGGAAGGACAGACCTTTGCCGGAGATTCGATCCTCGCCCGCTACGCGAGCTTCGTGAAGCTCCCGCACACGCTGTTCGCGCTGCCGTTCGCGGGCGTCGGGGCGATCCTGGCCTCGTATCACTACCCGGCGGGGGTGAGCGTGGCGACCCTGCTCTGGATCCTGGTGGCGTTCACCGCGGCCCGCTTCGTGGCCATGGGGTTCAACCGCATCGTGGACCGGGAGCTGGATGCGCTGAACCCCAGGACCCGTCTGCGCGAGCTGCCCTCGGGTCGGCTCACGCTGGGACAGGCGTGGGTGGCGGTCATCGTTGCCGCGGCGTTGTTCATCTTCGCGGCATGGCGGCTCAATCCGCTGTGCGCGGCGCTGGCGCCGGTCGCGCTGGCCTGGGTCTGCTTCTACTCGTACACGAAGCGGTTCACCTCTCTGTCCCACGCCGTGCTGGGCTACTCGCTCGGGATCGCGCCCGTCGGGGCGTACCTGGCCATTGCCGGCACGTGGAGCGAGCCGTGGTACGCCCTCGTCATCCTTGCCAGCGGCGTCATGTGCTGGGTGGCCGGGTTCGACGTGATCTACGCGATCCAGGATCTGGACTTCGACCGGCAGCAGGGGCTCCGGTCGTTGCCGGCGAGGCTGGGGCTTTCGGGCGCGCTCCGCGCCGCCCGCATCTTCCACTTCCTGGCCGTGGCGCTCTTCCTGTCGCTCCGGTGGGTTCCGGGGTTCCCCGGCGGCTGGCTGTATCTGGCCGGCGTGGCGGTCATGGCCGCGCTGCTCACCTACGAGCACTGGATCGTGCGGGCGCAGGCTCCCGGCAAGCTCGACCTGGTTCGCATCGACCGGGCGTTCTTCCGGGTCAACGTGGGCGTGTCGACCACGTTCTTCGCGTTCGTGCTGCTCGACCGGTTGCTGCTGCAATGAGCGGGGCATCGAGAGGGGCGGGGGCGCCGGTCACCCTGGCCATCACGGGCGCATCCGGGGCGCCGTACGCGGTCCGGCTGCTCTCCATCCTGGCCGGCGCGGGCGTGGCTGTCCGGGTGATCGTGTCCGAGACCGGCTGGCGCCTGTTGCGGGAGGAGGAGGGAATCGCCGATGAAGCGGCGCTACGGGCGAGGACCGGTGCCGGGGACGACATCGTCTTCTACGACGACCAGGACCGCGGCGCTACCCCGGCGTCGGGATCCGCGCCCTCGGCCGGCATGGTCGTCTGCCCCTGCTCCATGGGTACCCTCGCCAGCATTGCCCAGGGGACCACGCGGTCGCTCATTGAGCGAGCCGCGGATGTGGCGCTGAAGGAACGCCGCCCGCTCGTGCTCGTACCGCGCGAGACGCCGTACTCGGCGATCCACCTGGAGAACATGCTCCGCCTGACCCGCGCCGGCGCGCTGATCCTGCCGGCGTCGCCGGGCTTCTATCACAAGCCCCGGAGCGTTCAGGACCTCGTGGACTTCGTGGTTGGCCGCATCCTCGCACACCTCCCGGTGGACGCAACGCTGGGGCCGGTGTGGCGGAGCGGCGAACCGGATTGAGCGCCCGCGCATGCGCATCGGCCTGATCAGCGATACCCATGGCCAGCTCCGGCCCGCGGTCTTCGACCGGTTCCAGGACGTGGACCACATCCTCCACGCAGGGGACATCGGCACGCCGGACATCCTGGTCGAGCTGGAAGTGCTTGCGCCGGTGACCGCGGTGTGGGGGAACACGGACGGGTTCGCGGTCCGGGCCCGGGTGCCGGAGACCGCGGAGGTGGTCCTGGCCGGGCGCAGGATCGTGGTGGTCCACGGACACCAGTTCGGCTCTCCGACGCCCGCGGAGCTGCGCGCCGCCCATCCGAACGCCGACGTGGTGGTGTACGGCCACACCCATCGGCCGCTGCTGGACCGGAACGGTTCGCCACTGGTGGTGAATCCGGGCGCGGCCGGCCCGGCTCGGTTCAACCTCCGGCCCTCCGTCGCGATCCTCACGCTGTCCGACACGGGCACGGACGTCGAATTCTTCGACCTGACAGACTGACCCGCGCGTTGCGGCGCCGGCGCCACGGGAAACCGGCGGTCGGGGGACCATGGGTCGGACCGAACCGTCCCTCTCGATTCCCGCGGCGCTCCGGGCGCGATCGGACACAACGCCCGGCGTGTCGAAGCGCGTTACCATTGGGTGGCCAGGGGCCGATGGCACAGCGCGTTCACGGGGCTGGCTCGCTGTTTTGACGAAAGTAGACGGCGCACGACAGCCCGATCGCCCGATCCTGCACCGGGGGAATGGGTGGTGGCCGGATCCGCAATGATCGGCACCCGGGCCATTCGGGGAGAGCGAGAAACGCAGCTCGGCGCTATGCAGAGAGGCGCGCTGCGCCGAGCGCCTCCGGCCGGATCGTACGGGCGGCCTCGCCGGGGCGGAGCCGGAACCAGCGCGCCACGAGCAGGATCTCCGCCACCTGGTGAGGCGCCACGCTCGCGGTCGACGATTCCGGTTCCGCGAAGATCGCCTCCACCCTGCGGATGGCGTGCTCGTACTCCGGCTCGGTGCGCGGGGCAGGGAGCTCCGCCCGGATCCCCCCGCGGCGGATCACGTACCAACGATCCTCACCGTTCCAACCCGGCACCACGTAAACGAAGGTCAGCGCGTCCACGGTCCCGCGCAACGCCACGAGCTCGTCCCTGATCTGCTCGAGGCGCGCTGCCCGGTCCCGAAGCTCGGCGGCGTACTCGAACTGGAGTCGTTCCGCCGCCGCGAACATGCGGTCGCGCAACGTGCGCAGCGGGCCGTCGGCGTCGCCTTCGAGGAAGCGCCTCGCGGCGTCGATCCGGGCGAGGTACTCGGCTAGCGTGCAGCGGCCGGCGCACGGGGCGAGGCACCGACCCAGGTCCCCGCGCATGCAGAGCGGGGAGTCGCTTCGACCGAAGAGTTCGATCTGGTCGGCGAAGCGCATGGGAATGGACGACTTGCAATCGCGGAGTTCAAGTACGTCCGAAAGGGTGCGCAGCGCCTCCCTCAGCCGTGCGCGGCCGCGGAACGGCCCGTAATAGGTGGCCTGATCCTCGGCCACCTGCCCAACGAGCTGGAGACGTGGAGCGGCCTCGCGGGTGATCTTGATGAAACCGTACGCCCGGTCCCGCTTGTGCTCCACGTTGTAGAGCGGCCGCCAGCGCTTGATGGACCTCAGCTCCTCGATCAGCGCGGCGAACTCGCTGGGCGTGTAGTCCCACTCGAGCCGGTGCGTGTGGCCCATGATCTCCGCCGCCTTCTCGCCCGGCCCGGCACGGAAGTAGGACAGCAGGCGAGTACGCACCCGGACCGACTTGCCCACGTACAGGACTTCGCCGGACGGCCCGATCATCCGATAGACGCCGGGCCGGTTTTCGGCGGATGCGCGGACCTGTTCCCGCAGCGCGTTCAGGCGTTCACGGAGCTTTCGTTTCGTGAGGTCCGGCAAGAGAGGTCCTACGATTCCAGGGACACGAAAACGGTCCCGGCGCCTTCACCGCTGGCAGTGCGGGCAGTAGAAGGCAGACCGGTTCGACAACACGATGCGCTCGATCAGGGTACCGCACACGGGGCAGGGGAGCGATTCCCGCCCGTAAACGCGAAGCTTCGGCTCGAAGCCGCCCCGCTCGCCGCTGGCGTCCCGATAGTCGCTGAACGTCGTCCCGCGCGCCGCAATGGCCTCCCGGAGGACGTCCCGGAGAGAGTCCCGGAGCTTCGCCGCCCGTTCGCGCCCGATCCGGTCCGCCCGGCGGGACGGCCGGATCCCCGCGCGGAACAGCGCCTCGTTCGCGTAGATGTTTCCTACTCCGGCGAGGCGCCGCTGGTTCAGGAGCCAGTTCCGGACGGGAGAACGGGACTTCCGGAGCATGGCGTACAGGCGGTCCGCGGTGAACTCGTCGGACAGGGGCTCTACGCCGAGAGCGGCATTCCGCTCCCGCCAGGTCTCCGGGGTGTGCAGCTCGAGCCGGCCGAAGCGCCGTGCATCGTCGTAGAGGAGCGCGTGGCCGTCATCCAGCTCGAAGCGGACCGCCACGTGGCGGAGTTCCGCCGCGCGCGGAGCGGTGGTCGCTACCAGTCTGCCAGTCATCCCGAGGTTCACGGCGAGGATCGCATCGCCGTCGAAGAAGAGGAGGACATTCTTCCCCCGCCGCCCGACCCGCGCGATCCGCCGCCCGCGGAGCCGACTCCCCAGGCTGGCGGGGGAGAGCCCCGGCGCCAGTACGTCCGGGTGGCGGACGGTCACCCCCTTTACCGTGCGGCCGACAATGCTGCGCTGCAGGTCGCGGGCGATGGTTTCGGCTTCAGGCAGCTCCGGCATGCCGCTCCAGCTCCCGCCAGCCGATGTCCCGGCGGTACTGCCGGCCTTCGAACTCAATGGACTCGGCGGCCTCGCGGCTGCGGGCCGCGGCCTCCTCCAGCGTGCTCGCGACGGCGGTCACCGCGAGCACGCGCCCGCCCGCAGTGACGAGCCGCCCGTCCTCCAGCCGGGTGCCGGCGTGGAAGACGATCACGTCCTCCGCGTCCCCGAGTGACGCCGGGATCCGGATCGGCCGACCCTGCTCGTACGCGCCGGGGTAGCCCGCGGACGCCAGCACAGTGGTGAGCGCGTACGCCGGCTTCCAGTCCAGCGTAGATCCACCGAGCGGCTCGCCCCGGGCAATGGCCGCCATCGGCTCGAGGAGCGACGAGCGGAGAAGCGGCAGCACGGCCTGGGTCTCCGGGTCGCCGAAGCGCGCGTTGAACTCCACGACCTTCGGCCCGGCGGCTGTCAGCATCAGCCCCGCGTACAGCAAGCCCCGGAACGGGCGACCCTCCTCCCGGAGCGCGGCCAGGGTCGGGAGCAGGATCTCGCGACGGATCCGGTCCAGCATGGCGTCGTCCACGATGGACAGCGGTGCCACCGCGCCCATGCCACCGGTGTTCGGCCCTGTGTCACCTTCGCCGACGCGCTTGTAGTCCTGGGAGGGGAGCAGGGGGAGCACGTGCTCCCCATCCGTCAGGGCGAAGACGGACACCTCCTCGCCCTGCATGAACTCCTCGACCACGACCTGCTGGCCCGCGGCGCCGAACGCGCCCTCGGCCAGCATGCCGCGCGCGGCGGCCAGCGCCTCGTCCACGGTCGCGGCGACCACGGCGCCCTTGCCCGCGGCCAGACCCGAGGCCTTGACCACGATCGGCGCTCCGTGCTCCCGGATGTAGGCCTCGGCGCTGGCCAGGTCTTCGAAGGTGGCATGCTCCGCGGTGGGCACGCCCGCGCGGCGCATCAGCGCCTTCGCGTACGCCTTGGAGGCCTCGATCTGCGCCGCGGCGCGGGTCGGTCCGAAGATGGGGAGGCCGCGCGCGGCGAAGGCATCCACGATCCCGGCGGCCAGGGGCGCCTCCGGCCCGACCACCGTCAGATCCACGCCCTCGGCCTCGGCCCACGCCGCGAGCCCGGCCACGTCGCCGGGGTCGATGGGAAGGTGCGTCGCCAGCGCCGCGGTGCCACCGTTCCCCTTCGTGATGTAGAAAGTCGCGCCGGGAGCATCTTGATGGAGCTTGCGGAGCAGCGCGTGCTCCCGGCCGCCGTTGCCCACGATCAGGATCTTCTTCACCATGGGCGGGAAAGTTATGTCTGCTTGAAGCCCTGCGCAAATGAGTCGCGCATGCGTCGGGCGGCCTCGCCGAGCTGGTCGATGAGCGTCTGGGCTTCTTCCCGGTACGCACGCAGGGCGGCCGCCAGGTCCTCGGTCCACGGCGGTGGCTCGTCGGTTCGCCGGCGGTACTCGCCGCGCAGCAGCCTGTCGTACTCGCCGGTCTCGACCCAGTCGCGGAGCTCCGCGGCGCGCAGCACGTGGAACGGATGGGTGGCCGCCACCAGGTTCAGGACCTTGAAGACGGAGTCCAGCAGGTCCCCGCCGGTCCGGTACTCGTCGGCCTGCCGGAGGAACTCGGTGAGGTCCGTCTCCTCGTTCGTGCCGCCGCCGGCGAGCTTCATCATGGTGCGGAGCGCGGCCTCCGGGTTCTGGGTAGCGAGGAGGCCGGCACGGTCGGCGGAGAGCTCGGCTTTCCGCCCCCACTCCAGGAGCGCCACGAGCACGGCGCGAGCGGCCAGGCCGACGATGGGGAAGCCCATCTGCGCGATCTCGATGAGCAGGATGAGCATCGTCCTGTACAGCACGTGGCCGGACAGGATGTGTCCGAGCTCGTGGCCGAGCAGGAAGCGGAGCTCGTCTTCGTCATCCAGGAGGCGGATGGAACCGGAATTGAGGATGATGAACGGTCGATCCATGCCGTAGGCGCCGGCGTTCACGATCGGCGTCTGGGATACGAAGAGCTCGTAGTGCTCGGGGGCGTCCAGGGTTTCGAGCACCTCGAGATACCGCCGGTGAATCAGCGGGAACTGTCGTTCGGAGACGCGCACCGCATTCGCCTGGAACGCGAGGCGGATCGGCTTCTCGCCGAAGATGCCGAAGACCTTGCGGAGGACCTGGTCGAATCCGGGGACGCGCCGGAGTGCGGTCAACGCCGCGCGATCGGCAGGATGCTCCCAGGACGCAGGGTTGATGTCCCGGAGGATCCGCCGTGCGCGGGGTTCGTCGTGCATGTCGGTCATGGAGGGCTCCCGGTCGGGGTCAATCGGGCGACGGCGGCGTGTGCCGCCGGCGTCTCCGTTCCGTACGCCCGGCGCGGGCGTGTTGTTTCGGATCGTGGAGCGGTTGCGGTGGCCGCGGCCGGAGGCGCGGCCGGCCGCGCGCTCAGAGGCCGGCCAGTGCGTCCTCCAGGTCCTGGAGCAGGTCGTCCACGTCCTCGATGCCGACGGAGAGGCGCACCAGGCCGTCGGTGAGACCCATGGCCTCGCGGCGGTCCCGGGGCACCGAGGCGTGGGTCATCGTGGCCGGGTGGCCGATCAGGCTCTCCACCCCGCCGAGGCTCTCGGCCAGGGCGAAGAGCCGCGTGCGCTCGACCATGCGGCGCGCCCGTTCCAGCGAGCCCAGCTCGATGCTCACCATCCCGGTGAACCCTCGCATCTGCGAGGCCGCCAGCGCGTGCTGCGGGTGGGAAGGAAGGCCCGGGTAGTACGTGCGCTGCACCGCCGGATGGTTCTCCAGGAACTCGGCGATGCGCTGGCCGTTGCGGTTGTGGGCCTCCATGCGGAGGTGCAGCGTCTTGGTTCCGCGCAGGACGAGCCAGGCATCGAACGGGCCGGGGACCGCGCCGGCCGCCTTCTGCATGAAGCGGAGGTCCTCGGCCACCCTGTCGTCGTTCGTGACGACGACGCCGCCGATCACGTCGGAGTGGCCGTTGAGGTACTTCGTGCTGGAATGCACCACGATGTGCGCGCCGAGCGCGAGCGGCGTCTGGTTGTACGGCGAAGCGAAGGTGTTGTCCACGCAGAGGAGCACGCCCGCTTCGTTCGCGATGTCCGCCAGCGCCCGGAGGTCCGCGATCCGCATCATCGGATTCGTGGGCGTCTCCACGTGGATCAGGCGGGTGTTCGGCCGGATCGCCTCGCGGACGGCGTCGGGATCGCTCGCGTCCACGAAGGTGAACTCCAGGCCGAAGCGGGCGAGGACCTGGGTGAAGAGGCGGTGCGAGCCGCCGTACAGGTTCTCCTCGCTGACCACGTGGTCGCCCGCGGAGAGCCGTTTGAGCACCGCTTCGATCGCGGCCATCCCGCTGGCGAACGCAATGCCGTGGCGGCCGCCCTCCAGCGCGGCGACGTTCGCTTCCATCGCCTCCCGCGTCGGGTTCTGGACGCGGGCGTACTCGTAGCCGCGGCGCGGACTCCCGAGCGCATCCTGCACGTAGGTGGAGGTCTGGTAGATGGGCGGCATGATGGCGCCCGTGGTCGGGTCGGGCACCTGGCCGGCGTGCACGGCGCGCGTGCCGATGCCGTAAGGTCTATCGTTCGTCACCTCTCCGCCTCCGGCGCGAATCGGGTTCGGTCAACGTGATGCGGAAGGGCGAAGTTACCCTCGCCCTCGCCCGGGTTCAAGGCGACGTGGCACAAGAGGCCCCGTCGCGGTGTACTTCCGGCCCGGCGGGCGGCGGCTGCCGCGCCGCGGCGTACCCGAGCGACCCGGAGTGCTGATGGCGGTACCGACTCTCGCGCACGAACGCATCACGGCCACCGACGCCGCACCCTCGCGCTGGCTCCTCGTACTGCACGGCATCTACGGCGCCGGCCGTAACTGGGCTTCCGTCATGCGGCGGTTCGTCCGGCAGCGCCCGGACTGGGGCGCGGTGCTCGTCGACCTGCGGGAGCACGGGGGCTCTCGCGGGTTCCCGCCGCCGCACACGCTGCGCGCAGCCGCCGCGGACCTCGACGCGCTCGCGGCCACGCTGGACGAGCCGGTCAGGGCCGTGCTCGGCCACTCCTTCGGCGGCAAGGTCGCGCTCGTCTATGCACGGGACTTCGGCCGTGGGCTCGACCAGGTCTGGGTGGTGGACTCCACGCCGGCCGCGGGCACGCCGCGTGGCAGCGCGTGGGAGATGCTCGCCGCGGTCCGCCGGGTGCCCGACCGGTTCGAGACCCGGGCGGAGGCCGTGGCCGCGCTCGAGGCCGAGGGCATCAGCCGGCCCGTCGGACAGTGGATGTCGACGAACCTCATCCATGGGCCCGACGGCTACCGCTGGCGCCTGGACTTCGACGTCATGGAGTCCATGCTCCTCGACTTCTTCGACACGGACCTGTGGCCCGTGGTCGAGGCGCCGCCCGCCCGGGTCCGGATCCACTTCGTCAAGGCGGAGGAGTCCGCGGTCCTGACGGAGGAAGCCTGCGCCCGGATCGAGGAGGCGGGCCGCCGCAACGGGCGAGTCCGGCTCCACCGGGTGGCCGGCGGACACTGGGTGAACGCGGACAACCCCCAGGCGCTCGAGCAACTCCTCGTCGAATACCTATGATTCGCATGCCTCGCCCATCGGCCGGTTGACCCGACCGGTACCATCCTCTAACTTGTGCGGCCGGGCGGTCCGGCCGATGATCGGTGGCGGGGCCGCCCACTTGCTTTTGTCGAGGTGCACCGCATGGCGTTCGTGATCCCGAAAGAGCTGATGGTGAGCGTCTCCGGCGTGCGTGGACGCGTCGGGGAGGCACTCACGCCCGAAGTCGTGACCCGCTTTGCCTCGGCCTTCGGCGCCTACCTCTCCGATCGCTCCGGCGGCCGGCGGCCCCGGGTGGTGATCGCTCGGGACTCCCGGACCTCCGGGCCGATGTTCGTGCGCGCCGCGGCCGCAGCGCTCCAGGCCGTGGGATGCGACGTCATCGACCTCGGCCTCGCGCCGACTCCGACGACCCTCTTCGCCATCCGCCACCACCGCGCGGACGGCGGGATCGTCGTCACCGCCAGCCACAATCCGGTGGAGTGGAACGCCCTCAAGCTCGCCGGCCCGGACGGCATGTTCCTGGACGCCGAAGAGGGGCCCCGCATGCGCGCGTTCCTCGCTGATGACGCGATCCGCTTCGCCGGCTGGGACGGGCTCGGGGACGTCACGGCCGATGACCGCGCCATCGAACGCCACCTGGAAGCGGTGCTCGGCATCCCGTACGTCGACGTGGACGCGATCCGCCGCCGCCGGTTCCGGGTCGCCCTCGACTGCATCGGTGGAGCGGGAACCGCGTTGCTGCCGACCCTGCTCCGGGAGCTGGGGTGCGACGTCGTCGGGCTCAACCTCGAGCCCAACGGCTGCTTCCCCCGCGCCCCCGAGCCGGTGGCCGAAAATCTCGGCGACCTGGAACGCCTCGTCCGTGAGTCCGGCGCCGATCTCGGCCTCGCCACGGACCCAGATGCCGACCGCCTGGCGATCGTCAGCGAGCAGGGCCGGGCCATCGGCGAGGACTACACCCTGGCGCTCGCCGCCACGCTCGTGCTGCGGCACGCCCGGGGACCGGTCGTCACGAATCTCTCCACCAGCCGCCTCCTCGACGACGTCGCCACACACGCGGGCGTCCCGATCTACCGGACGCCCGTCGGCGAGATCAACGTCGCGCGGCGCATGCAGCAGGTCGGCGCCGTGGTGGGCGGCGAAGGCAACGGCGGCGTGATCCTGCCCGACGTGCATTTCACCCGGGACGCGGCGGTGGCGACGGCGCTCGTCCTCCAGCTGCTGGTCGAGTCGGGTGTGACAATCGAGGGTCACGTGGGGCAAATGCGCCGCTATGCAATGATCAAGGATCACCTTCCCCGAACCGAGGGATCGCTCGAGCCGGCGTTCGCCGCGCTGGAGTCTCGCCTTGGAGCGCCGGACGCGGACCGTCAGGATGGGTTGCGGTTGTCGTGGCCGGCTGACGGAAAGTGGGTCCATTTGCGGGCATCGGGTACCGAACCAATCATCAGAATCATATCAGAAGCCCCCACTCGCCCGGAGGCCGAGGCGCTGGCCGGGCAGGTGCGCGAGGTGCTGGCCGACCTCCGGCGCGGGCCCGCCGACGCCGTGAAGGCGGGCGGGAAGGGGGACGACCCGTCGGTCTGACGGACGGCACGGTTGCTGCCAAAAGGCAGGCGACCGGGCGCCCGCTCGGGGGGGCGGAGTGCGCCGCATGACAGCTTGCCAGTACGGACCCACGCGGCTGCCGCAGCGCGGACGGAACCGGCAGGGGAGTGAGAGGAATGTGCGGAATCGTTGGCTACATTGGTCATAAATCAGCCGCGCCCTTGCTGCTCGAGGGCCTGCATCGCCTGGAGTACCGCGGGTACGATTCGGCGGGGATGGCGGTGCTGGTGGACGGGAAGCTGGAGACGCGCAAGTCCGCTGGGAAGATCGCGGAGCTGGAGAAGCTGCTGCGGAACGGCGGGCAGCCGCTGGGGACGTGCGGGATCGCGCACACGCGCTGGGCGACGCACGGTGCGCCGACGACGGTGAACGCGCATCCGCACGTGGACTGCAGCGGGGCGTTCGCGGTGGTGCACAACGGGATCATTGAGAACGCGGGGACGCTGCGGCACAAGCTGGAGCGCCTGGGCCACACCTTCCGGACGGAGACGGACACGGAAGTCGTGGCGCACATGCTGGAGGAGGCGTTCGAGGGTTCGCTCGAGGATGCGGTGCGGGCGGCGCTCCGGCAGATCGAGGGGACGTACGGGCTCGCGATCATGTCGACCCAGGACCCGGACAAGATCGTGGTGGCGCGGCGGGGGAGTCCGCTGCTGCTCGGGATCGGGGCGGATGGGGAGTATTTCGTGGCGAGCGACGCGGCGGCGGTGGTGCAGCACACGCGGAGCGTCGTGTACCTGGACGACGGCGAGATCGCGGTGCTGACGCGGGACGGCTACGAGCTGATGTCGCTGTCGGGCGGCCCGGTCGAGAAGGAAGTCAAGGAGGTCTCGTGGGATCTCGAGGCCATCGAGAAGGGCGGCCACGAGCACTTCATGTTGAAGGAGATCTTCGAGCAGCCGGAGACGCTGCGGAACGCGCTGCGGGGCCGGTTGCTGGAAGACGAGGGGACGGTGAAGCTGGGCGGGCTGAACATGACGCCCGAGCAGCTCCGTGAGGTGCGGAACATCACGCTGATCGGGTGCGGCACGTCGTGGCATGCGGCGCTGATCGGCGAGTACATGCTGGAGGAGGTGGCGCGGATCCCGGTGGAAGTGGAGTACGCGTCCGAGTTCCGCTACCGGAATCCCGTGGTGGACAAGGACACGCTGGTGATCGTGATCAGCCAGTCTGGGGAGACGGCGGACACGCTCGCGGCGTTGCGGGAGGCGAAGGAGCGGGGCGCGCCGGTGCTGGGGATGGTGAACGTGGTGGGCTCGACGATCGCCCGGGAGACGGGGGGCGGGATCTACCTGCACGCGGGTCCGGAGATCGGGGTGGCGTCGACGAAGGCGTTCACGAACCAGGTGGCGGTGCTCACGCTGTTCACGGTTCTGATGGGGCGCCTCCGGAACCTGTCGGCGGAGGAGGGCCGGACGATCCTGCAGGCGCTGAAGCGGCTGCCGGAGCAGGTCGAGCAGGTGCTGCAGCAGAACGAGGAGATCCGGGAGCTGGCGAGGATCTACAAGGACGCGACGAACTTCCTGTACCTGGGCCGGGGCTACAACTTCCCCGCGGCGCTTGAGGGTGCGCTGAAGCTGAAGGAGATCAGCTACATCCACGCGGAGGGGTACCCGGCGGCGGAGATGAAGCACGGGCCGATCGCGCTGATCGACGAGAACATGCCGTGCGTGGTGCTGGCGCCGCACGATGCCGTGTACCACAAGGTCGTGTCGAACATCGAGGAGGTGAAGGCGCGGGGTGGCCGGGTCATCGCGGTGGTGACGGAAGGGAACGGCGAGCTGCGGGGGAAGGTGGACCACGTGATCTCGATCCCGAAGACCCTGGACATGCTGACGCCGATCCTTGCGACGATCCCGCTCCAGCTCCTAGCGTATCACATTGCGGTCATGCGGGGCTGCAATGTGGACCAGCCGCGCAATCTGGCGAAGTCGGTGACAGTGGAGTGAGGCGTTGCGGGTCGTCGTACAGCGCGTCAGTCGCGCGGAAGTGAGGATCGGGGAGCGGGTAGCGGGCCGGATCGGCCGGGGCTACCTGCTCCTCGTCGGTTTCCGGGCATCGGATGACGATGCGGTGCTGGAGTGGATGGCGGACAAGATCGTGGGGTTGCGGCTCTTTCCGGACGAGGCCGGGAAGATGAACCTGGACCTGGAGGAGGTGGGCGGGGAGGTGCTGGTGGTGAGCCAGTTCACGCTCTACGGGGATGCGCGGAAGGGTCGTCGTCCGAGCTTCGTGGAGGCGGCGCCGCCGGAGGTGGCGATCCCGCTGTACGAGAAGTTCGTGGAGATCATGCGCCAGCGGTTGCCGGGCCGGGTGCAGACCGGGGAGTTCGGCGCCATGATGAACGTGGAGCTGGTGAACGCGGGCCCGGTCACGCTGCTCCTCGAGCGGTGATGGCGGCGTGGAAGGTGGCCGTGCAGGATCGGGTGGTGGCGAGATGAGGGAGGATCGAGGCGACGTCGCCTACGGCGTGCCGCTCGTGCTCGCGTCCGGCTCCCCGCGCCGGGCCTCGTTGCTGCGGATGCTCGGGCTGCGCTTCGACATCGTGCCGGCGGAGGTGGACGAGTCGTTCGTGCCGGGCGAGCCGCCGGCGCGGCACGCGGAGCGGCTGGCGCGGGAGAAGGCGCAGGCGGTCGCGGCGAAGCGGCCGGACGCGATCGTGGTGGGGAGCGACACGATCGTGGTGGTGGACGACGTGGTCCTGGGCAAGCCGCGGGGCGCCGAGGAGGCCGTGGAGATGCTGCTGCGGCTCCAGGGCCGGGAGCACCGGGTGGAGACCGGGGTGGCGGTGGTCGCGCCGGGCGGGCGGATCGCGTGCGCGGTGGAGGGCGTGCGGGTGCGGTTCCGGCGGTTCGACCGGCGGACGGCGTCCGAGTACGTGGCGACCGGCGAGCCGCTGGACAAGGCGGGCGCGTACGGGATCCAGGGCTTCGGCTCCACGCTGGTGGAGTCCATCGATGGGGACTACTACGCCGTCATGGGCCTGCCGATCGTGCGGCTGCTCGCGCTCCTCGAGGAGCTCGGGTGGCGGTACGACTACCGAGGGCTGACGCCGTGTTGACGCGCGGCTCCCCTCCTCTCCATACTCCGCCCCTGTGCGCCGGACGGCGCTGACGCAAGCAAGCACAGCATCGACACTCCTCCAGGGCCCGGCGGGGCACGGCGCTCCGCCGGGGAAGGCGCTATGGCTGCGATCCTCGCGATCGACCAGGGCACGACCGGCACGACCTGCCTGGTGCTGGACGCGGGCGGGCGCGTGCTGGGGCGTGGGTACTCGGAATTCACGCAACACTATCCACGGCCCGGCTGGGTGGAGCACGATCCCGAGGAGATCTGGGAGGTGACGCTGCGGGTGGCCCGGGAGGCGCTGGCCGCGGCCGGGGTGGATCCCGGGGACGGAGCGAGGGCCGGGGCGACGCTGGCCGGGATCGGGCTCACGAACCAGCGGGAGACGGTCGTGCTCTGGGACCGGGCGACGGGCGAGCCGGTGCACCGCGCCATCGTCTGGCAGGACCGGCGCACCTCGGAGCTCTGCCGGGCGCTCCGGGAATCGGGGCGGGAGTCCTGGGTCCGGGAGAAGACCGGACTGGTGCTGGATCCGTACTTCTCGGGCACCAAGCTGGCGTGGCTGCTGGACAACGTGCCGGACGCGCGGCGTCGGGCGGAGCGTGGCGAGCTCGCGGCGGGTACGATCGACACCTGGCTGATCTGGAAGCTCACCGACGGGCGGGTGCACGCCACGGATCCCACGAACGCGTCCCGCACCCTCCTGTACGACATCCACGCGCTCGGCTGGGATGACGAGCTGCTCGCGCTGTTTGGCGTGCCGCGCGGGATCCTCCCGGAGGTCCGGCCGTCCAGCGGCGATTTCGGGACGACGGAGGCCGACCTGTTCGGCGCGCCGATCCCGATCGCGGGCGTGGCCGGGGACCAGCAGGCGGCGCTGTTCGGACAGGGGTGCTGGGCGGCCGGGCTGGCGAAGAACACGTTCGGCACCGGGGCGTTCCTCCTGATGCACACGGGGGACCGGCCCGTCGCGTCGCGGCACGGCCTGCTGACCACCGTGGCGTGCGGCCCGCGGGGCGAGCCGTCGTACGCGCTGGAGGGTTCGATCTTCGTGGCCGGCGCGGCGGTGCAGTGGCTGCGGGATGGGCTCGGCGTGATTCGGGATGCCGCGGAGACGGAAGCGCTCGCGCGGTCGCTGGCGTCGAACGACGGGGTCTATTTCGTGCCCGCGTTCGTGGGGCTGGGTGCGCCGCACTGGGAGCCGGAGGTGCGGGGGACGATCGTCGGGTTGACCCGGGGGACGGGGCGGGCGCACCTGGCGCGGGCCGCGCTGGAGGCCATGGCGTACGCCACGCGGGATGTGGTGGACGCGATGGAGGCGGATTCAGGCGTGGCGGCGCGGGAGCTCGCGGTGGACGGCGGCGTGGCGCAGAACGACTGGCTCATGCAGTTCCTCGCGGACGTCCTGGGGGTCCCGGTCCGGCGGCCGGACGTGGTCGAGACGACGGCGCTCGGCGCGGCGGGGCTGGCGGGGCTGGCGCTCGGGGTGTGGCCGGACGCGGATGCGTTCGCGAGGGCGTCGGCGGGACGGGCCCGGTTCGAGCCGGCCATGGACGAGGCCGAGCGGGATGCGTTGATGGCGGGCTGGCACGCCGCGATCGAAGCCTGCCGCGCGGGCGCACGCCACGGGAGCCATGGCCGTTGAACGTCCGCTCCGGGTGGCGGTGTGCGGGGCGGAGTCCGCGCCGCCGGAGATGCTCGCGGCCGCGGAGGAAGTGGGTCGGCTCCTGGCGGAGGCGGGGGCGGTGGTGATCTGCGGTGGGCGCGGGGGCGTCATGGAGGCGGTGGCCCGGGGTGCGGCCGGGGCCGGAGGGCTGACGGTCGGCATCCTGCCGGGCCGCACGGCGTCGGAGGCGAACCCGTACATCTCGATCCCGCTCCCCACCGGCATGGGCGAAGGCCGCAACGTGCTGGTGGTCCGGTCGGCGGATGCGGTCATTGCGATCGGCGGCGAGTGGGGCACGCTCTCCGAGATCGCCCTGGCGCGGAAGATGGGCATCCCGGTCGTGTTGCTCCACCCGACCCTGGCCCGGGGACTGGACGTCCCGGTGGCGGACGGACCGAAGGCGGCCGTGGACTTCGCGTTGGGCGTGCGCGCCCGGTGAGGGGACCGTGACGGGCGCCTGCATGATCGCGCTCACCTGCGCTCTCGTGCTGGGTTCCGTGGCCCGGGGGCAGCCTGCCGGCGTCCAGGGACACCCGTGGGCGGCGCCGCCGGGGGCGGCCGGGCCGTGGTGCGCGGTGGTGGGCGAAGGGCGGCGAGGGGCGGAGCGGGCGTCGCCCGGTACGCCGGGTGGCGACCGGCGGATGGCCCATGGGGAGAGGGTGGGCCGGGCCGGCGGGCGGTGCCCCGGGTCTCCCGGGGCCGCCCGCGGGCCGGATGGCGGTGGACGCCTGGCAGCTCGGCGGCGGGCCGGGGAGCCGGGCGGTGGGGTGGAAGGCGGCGCGCGGTCGGGCGTGGCGTGCGAGCCTGGCGGTGCACGCGGCCGCCTCGCGCCGGACTCCGACCCCTGGTTCGCCGAGGACAAGTTCAAACACTTCTTTGTATCGTACGCGACGACCGGGATCACGTTCGCCGCCGCGCGGACCGCGGGGCTCGGCGGAAGCGACGCGCGGCTGGCGGCGGCGGTGGCGGCCGGGGTGGCGGGGCTCGGGAAGGAGCTGGTCGACGCCGGCCGCGGCACCGGGTTCAGCGCCCGGGACCTGGTCTGGGACGGGCTGGGGATCGCCGCGGCGCTGGCGCTCGTTGCGCGCGTACGCTGAACCGGGCGGTACGCCATGGCGCTCCCCCCACCTCTGATCATTCCCGCAGAGCGGCTCCACGATCTGGAGGACGGCGCGTCCCTCGAGTGGCTCGAGACGGACGGCCGGGGCGGGTACGCGTCCGGGACCGCGGTCGGCGCGAACACGCGCCGGTACCACGGGATCCTCGTGGTGGCCCTGCGCCCGCCCACCGACCGGATCGTGCTCCTCTCCCGGTTCGAAGAGACGATCCTCACGGACGACGGGGAGGAATTCGCGCTCGGCGTGAACTACTACCCGGGCGCGATCCATCCCACGGGGCACCGGTTCCTGGAGGAGTTCCGGCTCGATCCGTGGCCGGTGTGGCGGTACCGGCTGGGGCGGCTGACCCTGGTCCGCACGCTCTTCCTGGCGCGGGAGGTGGGGGCGGTGGTGGTGGGGTATCGGGTGGAGGGGGGCGGGGCGGAGCTGCGCCTCCGGCCGCTGGTCGCGGGGCGGGATTTCCACGCGGTGGTTTCGGTGAACGACGTCGTCTCACGCACCTGCGAGGCGACCCCCGGCCGCGTGGCGTACCGCCCGTACCCGGGCATCCCGGAGCTCGTGCTCTCCCACGACGGCGGCGAATGGACCGCCGATGGGATCTGGTACTATCGCACGGTCTACCCGAGGGAAACGGAGCGGGGGCTCGAGGACCGGGAGGACCTCTTCTCCCCGGGCTGGCTGCGGGTGCGGCTGGAAGCCGGCCGGGAATGGCGGGTGGCGTGCGCCACGGAGCCCGTGCCCGTGGAACGGGCGGGCGAGTGGGCGGAGGTCGAGCGTGCCCGTCGGACGAGGCGGGCGGCGGAGGGGCGGGACGTTGCGGGCGCCGGGTCGCGCTTCGCGGAGCTCGGCGCGCGGCTCGGCTTCGCGGCGGACGCGTTCCTCGTGGAGCGGGATGGCAACCGGAGCATTCTCGCCGGATACCCCTGGTTCGCGGACTGGGGCCGGGACGCCATGATCTCCCTCCCGGGCCTTCTGCTGGCCACGGGCCGGCTCGACGAGGCAGCCGGCGTACTGCGCACGTTCGCGGCGCACGTCCGGGACGGGCTGATCCCGAACCGCTTCCCGGACCACGGCGGGCCGGTCCCAGACGACCACTACAATGCCGCGGACGCGGCCCTCTGGTTCGTGGAGGCGGTGGCCGCGTACGCCGACGCGGGTGGCGATCCCCGGGAATTCTGGCCGGCCGTCGTCGCCATCCTGGATGCGTACGCCGCGGGTACCCGCTACGGGATCCGCGTCTGCGACGATGGACTCCTGCGCCAGGGTGAGCCTGGCGTGCAGCTCACCTGGATGGACGCCCGGGTCGACGGCTGGGTGGTCACGCCGCGGGAGGGGCGGGCCGTGGAGATCAACGCGCTCTGGTACAACGCGAACCTGCGCGCCGCCGGGCTCGCCCGGACCGTCGGGGCGGACGGGGCGCGCTTCGAGGCCCGGGCCCGGGCCGCCGGCCGGGCGTTCGACGCGTTCTGGTACGCGGAGCGGGGCTATCTCTACGACCGCATCCTGGACGACGGCCGGCCGGACCCGACGCTGAGGCCGAATCAGCTCTTCGCGCTCTCGCTCCCGTACTCGCCCGTGGATCCCGCCCGTGCGCGGCTGGCGCTGGACGCGGTCCGGCGCGTGCTGCTCGTCCCGCTCGGCGTGCGCACGCTCACCCCTTCGGACCCCGGATACATTGGCCGTTACGCGGGGCCGCAATGGATGCGGGACGCGTCCTACCACTCCGGCACGGCGTGGCCCTGGCTGATCGGGCCCTTCGCGACCGCATGGCTCCGGGCATACGGCGGCACCGCGGAGGCCGTCGCCTGGGTGGGTGCGCTGCTGGAGCCCTTCGTCGCCCACCTCGCGGAATACGGCCTCGGACAGGTGGCCGAGATCGTGGAAGGGGACCCGCCGCACCGGCCGGTCGGGTGCTTCGCCCAGGCCTGGAGCGTGGCGGAGCTGCTGCGCGTGCTCCAGGCACTCCGCGGCGGCGACCGGGTCTAGCCTCGCCTCACGGCGCGGGAGCGGCGCGCCACCCCTTGGTCTGCGGCACTCCGGGGCGTAGATTTCCCCGTATGGAACTCACGGTAGCGGTGATCATCGGCCTGGTGGCCGCCATCGCCGTGGTCGCGCCCCTTCTGCGGGGCGATCGCGGCGCCGGGCGGACGTCCGCCGGGCGGCAGGGCGCGGGTGCGCGATCGCAGGCAGGGGTGGGAGCGTCGGCGGGCGGACCCGACGACGCAGCGCCGGCCTCCCCGGATGACAGGGCTGCGGCCGCCGCGGAAACGGCGGGCGTGGCCAGCGCGACGGCCGAGGGGGAGGACGCTCTCCCCGAGGATCCCATCGAACGGGAGATCCTCCGGTACCGGGCCGCGGTCCGGGCCGGGACCGTGTGCCGCCGGTGCCGCCAGGCAAACCCCGAGGGCAGCCGCTACTGTTCGGAGTGCGGAACCCGGATCGCCGTCGCATGATCGATCTCCGTAGCGATACCGTCACTCGGCCCACGCCCGCCATGCGGGAAGCGATCGCCGCCGCGGAAGTCGGGGATGACGTCCTCGGCGACGATCCCACCGTCAAGCGTCTCGAAGCCACGGTCGCCGAGCTGCTCGGCAAAGAGGCGGCGCTGTTCATGCCGAGCGGGACCATGGCGAACGAGGTCGCCATCGTCTGCCTTGCCGAGCCCGGGACGGAGGTGGTGGCGGAGGCCACGTCCCACGTCGTGGATTGGGAGGAGGCCGCGGCCGCGTTCCTGGCCGGCGTGCAGCTGCGCGGCGTGGCGACGCCGGACGGGATCCTGACCGCCGAGCTCGTGGCGGGCGCGATCCGGCCGGGCGGGCGATTCCAGCCGCGGACGTCGCTGATCTGCGTGGAGAACACGCACAACGCTGCGGGCGGCAAGATCATGCCCATCGAAGAGCTCCGCGCCATCCGCCGTCTCGCCCTGGAGCGGGGGCTGCCCGTTCACCTGGACGGCGCCCGGCTCTGGAACGCCAGTGCCGCGACCGGGATCCCCGTCGCCGACTACGCCGCCCAGGCCGATACCGTGATGGTCACCCTCTCCAAGGGGCTCGGCTGCCCCGTGGGCTCCGTTCTCGCCGGCTCGGCGGAGGTCATGGAGAAGGCCTGGCGGGTGCGGCGCCGGCTGGGCGGGGGGATGCGCCAGGCCGGGCTCCTCGCGGCGGCCGGGCTCTACGCCCTGGAGCATCATCGGGCGAGACTCGTAGAGGACCACGCGCGCGCCAGGCGCCTCGCCGCGCTCGCTTCCGAGGTGCCCGGGCTGGCGGTGGTCCCGCCCGAGACGAACATCGTCATGATCGACGTCGTCCGGTCCGACCTGGACGCGGCCACGGTCATCGGGCGCCTGGCCGAGCACGGCGTGCTCATGAGCGCGTTCGGGCCCCGCCGCATCCGCGCGGTCACCCACCTGGATGTGGATGACGACGGCATCCAGGCCGCCGGCGAGGCGTTGCGAGCGGTCGTCGCGGGATCCGGGCGCGCGGCGTAGCTCGACGCCGACAGACCGCGGGCTCGCCGCCGGGGCGGGCGTGGCCAGGCAGGGGAAGCGCGCGGGATCTGGCGGCCGACGGGTTCGCGCGGAACATGGGAGCCCGCGGGTTCGTTCGTACCGAGATCGGCCGTGCGGAGGGACACCGGAACAGCCGTGCACGACTCGTTCACGGCTGCGCTGCCCCGGCCGCCCCGGGACGCACCGGCGGCGCCCGGGCGCTCGTCGCATACACCCATTCCCTCGTCCTCTCCGGCGCTTGTGATCCCTCCCGGCGGGCTTATCTTTCCGACACCGAACAGGAACCGTATATTTCCCAAAGGGTACCAGCACGGGTCACGACGGGCGAGGAAGAGCGCAACGACGAACAGGCGGGAACATGCCAACGGTCGAGCTTAGCGAGGAAAAGCGAAAGGCGCTGAACGTGGCGATCGCTCAGATCGAGCGGAACCACGGCAAGGGCTCCATCATGCGCATGGGCGTGGATGGCGCCCGGATCCAGATCGAGGCGATTCCGACGGGCGCCATCAACCTGGATGCGGCAATCGGCGTGGGGGGGATCCCGCGCGGGCGGATCTGTGAGATCTTCGGGCCGGAGTCCAGCGGGAAGACCACGCTGTGTCTGCACGTGATCGCGAACGCGCAGAAGGCCGGCGGCGTGGCGGCGTTCATCGACGCGGAGCACGCGCTGGACATCGAGTACGCGCGGCGGCTCGGTGTGGACGTGGACAACCTGCTGGTCAGCCAGCCAGACACCGGGGAGCAGGCGCTGGAGATCGCGGAGGTGCTGATCCGCAGCGGGGCGGTGGACGTGGTGGTGATCGACTCGGTGGCCGCGCTGGTGCCGCGCGCCGAGATCGAGGGCGAGATGGGCGACTCCCACGTCGGGCTCCAGGCGCGGCTCATGAGCCAGGCGCTGCGGAAGCTGACGGGCGCGGTGAACCGGTCCCGGACGGCGGTGATCTTCACGAACCAGATCCGCGAGAAGATCGGCGTGATGTTCGGGAACCCGGAGACGACGACCGGCGGCCGGGCGCTGAAGTTCTATGCGAGCGTGCGGCTGGACATCCGTCGCGTGGGCGCCATCAAGGACGGCCAGGAGCAGGTCGGGAGCCGGACGCGGGTCAAGGTGGTCAAAAACAAGTGCGCGCCGCCATTCCGACAGGCCGAGTTCGACATCATGTTCAACGAGGGGATCAGCCACACGGGCCTCCTCGTGGACCTGGGTGTCGAGTGCAACGTGATCGAGAAGTCCGGCGCGTGGTTCTCGTACGGGGACATGCGGCTCGGGCAGGGGCGGGAGAACGCGAAGGCGTTCCTGAAGGAGAACCCGGATCTCGCGGCGGAGATCGAGGCGAAGGTCCGGTCGCTCCTCGGGATGAAGGGCGCTGCGCCGGCCACGGACGACGACGTGGTCGTGGACGTCTGAGCGCTGTCGCGGCAAGCGGCCTTTCGCACCGGCGCTGGTACCGAGCGGCGCGCCTCCGGGCGCGGCCAGGCGGGCCTCGGAGAACGGATCACCGGGGCCCGTTCTTCATCCGGGCGGCGGCAGCGTCGTGAGCACGGCCACGACCGCCACGATGAGGAGGCCGATCGCGGCTTCGAGGGTCACGAGCCGGCGGAGCGTCTGCACGGCGTTCTCCGCGGCCGCGTCGCCGGCATCGCGGGACGTACCGGAGGCGAGTCGCGGGCGGACGACGAGCAGGTTCACGGCGGCCGGGATCATGACCAGGGCCACGAGGGCGAGCTTGCCCGCGAGGGTTGCCCCGTAGGGCGAGCGGAGCGGCGCCGCGGCGTCGCCTAGATAGGCGTAGGCCTGGTACAGCCCCGTGGCGACGAGCGCCAGGACGCAGGTGAGCGCGAGGGTGGAGAAGCGCGGCACGGCGTCCGCCAGCACGGCACGGCGCTCGTGGGGAGCGCGGTCGCCCAGGGCCGGATAGAGCCCGAATCGGAGGGCGAGCAGACCGCCGAGCCAGGCGACGGCCGCGAGCAGGTGGATCGCGTCACCGGCCACGGCGACCCAGGGCTTCTCCGCGGCCGCGGCGTGGCCGTTCAGGCTCGTGAGCACCACGAGCGCGAGGCCCACCAGGAGGCCCGCTGCGGCGGCCGGACGGAGCGAACCGAACGGCCGGTCCGCCACGGCCACGGCGCGGTCCAGGATCCCGATCAGGATGAGGGCGGCGACGAGCCGGGCCAACCAGAGCTTCCCCCACTGGGTTCCCAGGACCGCACCGAGCATCTCGCCCCCGAGCCCACCAGCCGCGGAGCCCGCCAGCGCTGCGGCCTGGGCGACGAGCATGACGAGCGCCGCTACGGGGAGCAGCCACGCACCGAGCCGCCCGATGCGGAGCGCCCGGGCATTGATCCCCGGCGTGGACCTCGGACCGAGCACCGCGAGCACGAAGACCAGCGGGCCGAGGGCCGCGATGAGGGCGAGGAGGTGCAGGCCCCGGGCAACCCGGAGCCCGATGGCGCCGGGGGGCGAGCTCAGGTGCCCGGCTCGGGCCGCGGGCGGCGCGGGCGCGTCGGTCGATGCCACCGCCGTCGTCGCGTGCAGATCGGCGGCCGTGTCTTCCATTGGCGGCGGCGCCGGGTTCGCCACCTCGAACCGGTAGCTCCCGCTCACCGGATGTCCGTCCGTGGAGAGGACGCGCCACTGGACGGTGTACACGCCGGCCTGGGTGGCCCGCAGCGTGGCCACAATGGCGCGCCGATCCTCGGGATCGAGCGCGGCGTCGTCGGCATCGATCCGGGCGCCATCCGGGCCCGTGACCACGATGGCGTCCGGGAGAACGTCCACCGGCTGATTGAACCAGATCCGGATGCGGCCCGGCGGTTCCTCGACGGTCGCATCGGGCGCGGGGTCCGCCCCCTGGAGGCGGGTGTGCGCGTAGGCGAGCCCGGCGAGCAGCGGGATCGCGAGGGCTGCGGCGAGGATCCGGATCGCGATGCGTTGCATGCGTCCCATCACCCTATCCACTCCGGCTCGGGGAATGGCGGAAGATGCCGATTTTGGCCCGGGGGTGCAACGTATCGGGGAAATCCAAGGTATCCGTGTAGCGCCCCCGGTTCATTGGACAAGTCCCTGGCTTAATCAGGCGGCCAGGAGGGTGAGCTCGCGGCGGACCTCGGCGGGGGTCCGGTAGCCGTGCCGCTCGACGAGCCACTGGTGGTTGTAGCGC
>Ga0207874_1000352_pt1 | contig 68317 bp, 51 predicted proteins | sample HigsolmetaAR201D_FD_184833 | JGI IMG/M metagenome (GOLD analysis project Ga0207874, IMG submission 184833) | Ionic liquid and high solid enriched microbial communities from the Joint BioEnergy Institute, USA - AR20-1-D (SPAdes) (version 2) ...
GGATCGGCCGTGATGGTCGCCTGCAGCGGCGACGACGAGGCGTACGACGGCCCGCCCCGCCCGCTGACGGACGAGGTCCGTCAGGGCATGGCCACGTTCTACGACGCGGACGGCTCCGGAAACTGCAGCTTCGACGCGACGCCGGGCGACCTCGACGTCGTCGCTCTCGCCCTACCCGAGTACGACGGCTCCGCCTCGTGCGGAGCGTGCCTGCGAGTGACCGGTCCCGACGGCGAGGTCACGGTGCGCGTGGTGGACAGCTGCCCGTCGTGCCAGGGCCACGACGTGAACCTGGATCTCAGCAGGTCGGCGTTCGCGAAGATCGCGGACCCGAAGCGCGGCCGCATCCCGATCACCTACCAGCTCGTGGCATGCGCGGTCTCGGGCAACCTCGCGTACCACTTCAAGTCGGGCAGCTCGAAGTACTGGACGGCGATCCAGGTCCGGAACCACAAGCTCCCGGTCGCGAAGCTGGAGTACCGCCGCGGCAGCTCGTGGGTCGCGATGCCGCGTGCAAAGTACAACTACTTCGTCGCCGAAGACGGCGTCGGCGACCAACCCGACGGCCTCCATCTCCGCGTGACCGCGATGGACGGCCAGCAAGTCGAAGAGACGCTCCCTGGCGACATCCCGTCGGACCGCACCGTGCCCGGTGCGAAGCAGTTCGATTGACCGTTGGTCGTTCAACTCCCTGTCTCCGCACGGACCTCCACCAGGGCGCGGCTGACCTCGTCGAGCGATTCGCCGACGGACTCGGTGTTCTTCAGGGCCGTGTCGTCGAGGCCGATGCGCGCGGCCGTGACGGTGTCGACGGCGGTGTAGGCGCGGGCGAGGACGCTCACGTGCTCGGCGATGCGTTGATCGAGCATCGCGAGCACCGCGTCGGCGGGCGTCGTTTCCTTCGACGAGGGCTCGGGCGGGCCTTCCAGGTCCGCGTCCTCCGTTCGGGGCGTGATCTCGCGGGCGATGCGCAAGAGCGCCTGGGGACGTGAGCGTTCCAGGCGGACACGCGCCTCGGCAAGGCGGAGGAGCGACTGCCACGTGGACCTCACGCGCTCCGCGGTTCCGCGGTCGAGCGGTACGTGCTCGACGTTGCGCCGGAGCTCGGCGCCCTCGAGGAGCGACCGCTTCGCCGGGTCGGGGACGGCGCCTGCCGCCTCCTCCAGCGCATGAGCCACCGGATCGTCGGCCTCCACGAGAAGCGGCAGCCCGGCGAGGACTGCCGAGACGACCGTCGCGACGGCGAACACCGGGAACGACGCGCTCTCGGCGTAGGCGCTCGACAACGAGCCTGCGAGCGCACCGCCGACCAGCGCGATGAGCACGTGCACGGCTCTCGCCGTACGCGAACGGACGCGCAGCGTACGCTCGGCGAAGGCGGCCGCGACGAGGATCGCGCCCGCGGCGGCCGGAGACGTGGAGCCGAGCACGCCCGCGCCGAACGCTCCGAGCGCGCCGGCGCCGATCGCGAGCGACTGGATCGTGCCGCTCGCGGCGACCGCGAGGAGGATCCCGAGCCACACGAGCACGATCGAGGACCCTACGGGTCCGAGACGGTCCATGAAGGGCGCGGCGGCGAAGAGCGACGCGCCGGCGACGACGAAAGCCAGCTTCTTCATTTCAGGCCTGCACCTTTCTCAGAACTGCGCCTTGCGGGTCAGGTTCTCGAGGTCCTTCTCGGTGGCCGCCTTCGCGGCTGCGCGCCCGGCGGCGCTCGTCGGTGCGGTGGCGGCGAACTTCCTCTTCTGCTCGGCGTACGCGTTCATCTGCGCGGCGATCGTCGGAGCCGCCGCCGGGGCGGCCTCCATCGCCGCACGGAGCGTCTCCTCGTTGCGCTGCGCGAGGGCCGTTGCGGTGGCGACGTCACCCTTCGCATACGCGCTCGCAGCTTCGAGTTGACGCTTCGACGCGAGCACGCTCACCGCGCTCGCGAAGACGTTCCCGTCGCGACCACGCTCCACCTCGGCCGGATCGCTCGAGGAAGTCAGCTGGAGCGTCCGTATGGCGACCGGCGCCACCGAACCGCCGATGGGCGTCCACCACGCGGTCGCGCGGATCTGCGCGACGGGGCCGATGTCGTCGGCGGCGAGCTCGACGATCACACGCCGCTCGTCGCCCGCGAAGAGCGAGCCCAGGCTGAGCTCGACGGCGGAGCCGTTGAAGGTCGCGTCCGCGCCGGTCGCGGAGACGAAGCGCATGCCGCTCGGGAGATGGAGCTGCACGCGAGCGTTCTCGATCGTGGTCGACGCGGTCTGCTCGAGCTCGCGAGCGAGGAAGTCCGCGAGCGAGGAGCGGTCGTCGACGAAGGCGAAGTTTCCGTGACCGGCCTGCGCGACGGAGCCCATGTAGCTCTCGTCGAAGTCGAGCCCGACGCCGAGCGACGAGACCGTGATGCCGGAAGCGAAGCCGGTCCGCGCGAGCGACTCGGCACGCGTGCGCTGGCCGTCGAGGCCGTCGCTGACGAGCACGATGCGTCGGACGCGTCCCCTCGCGGCGTCGTCGAGCACGCGCAGCCCGTGGGAGAGCCCGTCGGGGATGTTCGTGCCGCCGCCGGCGTCGAGCGCGCGGATGCGCGCGGCGAGCGAGCTCCGAACCGTGCCGACGCGCGCGAGCGGCTGGATGAGCTCGCTCCAGTCCGCGTAGCGGACGACCGCGATCTCGTCCTCGTCTTGCATGTCGTCGAGCAGGCGCAGGACCGAGCGCTTCGCGTCGGCGATCTTCGTACCGCTCATCGAGCCCGACGTGTCGAGCACCACGACGAGCGAGACGGGCGCTCGCACCTTCGCCTGCTCGGCGCTCGGATCTGCCCTCAGCCTCAGCTCGGCGTAGACCGGCGTCGTCTGCCCGGCGAGGACCTTCGTGTGGCTGAGGGAGAGCACGCCGTGCGCGCCGGGACCGCTGAACGCGGCCGCGTTCTTCCCTTCCGCCAGCAGCGGAGCGACGGCTTTGCCGGGGAGCGCGGAGGAGGCGGGAGCTTTGTAGAGGACGAGGCCGCCGGTCGCGAGGACGACGGCGGAGACGGCGAAGGCGCGGCGGAGCTTGGGAGAGCGGAGCCATGACGGCGGCGGCGCGATGGGACCCGGCATGCCGCCTTCTGACGGACGACGACGCCGTTCGGTTTGTGACCGACGAACGTTCTCCGAAGGTGGGCACGTCGCCGCGCCGCGTCGACCGCGTCAGTTGGTCGGCGCGGTCGGGGCGAAGGTCTTCACGCCCGCGCCGTACCAGGGGACCACGCGGCCGTCCTCCATCAGCGTCGTCAGCGTCTTCGTCTGCGCAGTCGTCATGTCGATCTCCAGGACTTCACCGGTCCCGGAGAAGCCGTAGCCCGTGCCTGCCCAGAATCCGAAGCCCCACAGGTCGTTCTTCTGCAGATCACCGATGACCTGTTTGATGCGCCCGGTCGTGGGATCGATCTCGGCCAGGTAGTCGTTCCCGACGCCCGCCTCCGGAGGAACGATCTTCTTCACCGTCAGGTACGCTTTGTTGCCGTTCCGGATGAGGGCGACGATGTCGCCGGAGGACTTGTACTTCACGGCTGCGTTCGGATCGTTCAGCTCACCGAGCTTCGTCACGCTGCCGTCGGCGATGTCGATCTTCACGTAGATGGTCGCCTGGTTGATCGCGTTCGGATCGAACTGGTACCCGACGAGCGTCTCCTTCGTCGGATCGACGGTGCCCATCGGCACGAACGAGAGCGAGTTCGGATACTGAATGCTCGCGTCCTTCTTCACGTACGAGCACGCCGCAGTCGTCGGGTTGATGCTGAGGAAGCCGAGGTCGCTCGTGCCGTACATGACGCCGTCGCGATCGACCGCGATGTCGAGCATCCGGTCGCTTTCCTCGAGGCAAGAGAAGTCGCCGACCTTCGTCAGCGTCTTGCCGATCGGCTCCCAGAGATAGAGCGTCTCGGCCGTGTGCGCGTAGACGAATCCCGGCGGGGTGCCGCCGTCGGGTAGAGGCGGATCTTCCTCCGGATAGGGCTCGAGCGGGATCTCCGGCTCCGGCTCCTTCGGCTGTTTCTTCTTGCCGGAGTCGTCGTCGCGCGTGTTCAGCGGCCTCGTCGTGCGCGTCTCGGGTGCCGTGCACGCGGTCACGACGGCGATGGCGGGGGCGACGGCACCGGTCGTCAGGGCAAGGAAGAAGAGCGTTCGACGGCGCACGGGATCGAAGCGAAGAATACGCCCGCCGCTCGCTCCCGGCCAACGCAGCAGCCGCGTGGATCGCCATGTGAGAGAGGCGACGACCTCGTCCCAGCTTCTCGCGATGACGTGCGTACGCGTTGCGATCAGTCGAGCTGGTACTTCGCCATCAGATGCTGCTCGAGGCGCGCGAGATCGTCGTCGGGCGTCGAGCCCACGATGACGATGACCTCCGACAGGTCGAGAGCGAGCGACTGCCCGATGGTGGCCGGTTGGGAAGCCGTCGCGTCGACACGTTCGGCGAGCTCGAAGGTCGCGCGCTCCGCGCCGTCGACTCGGACGCTGATCTGCATCCCCTTCCGCCGGCCGACGAACACGTGAGGCCCCTCGGTCAACACCGCTGGCAGCACGGCGCCCTCGATCTGCGCGCACGCGGTTTGTTCCGAGCTCCCCTCCACGACGCAGAAGTTCCGGGGAGTGAGCCTCGTCCCCATTCGGGGGAAGCTCCCTGGCGTCATCATCCGCCAGAGGTAGCCCGAATCGCTCACCACCTTCCCGACGACGACGATGGCGAGGTCCTCCGTCCCGAAATGGAGATCGTCGATTTTGATGTCAACGCCGCGAAGGGGCTCCCGAGGAGAGCACGCCTCATTCGCGGGATTCCAGCTCGCCCTTCCGCGTTCCTGGCCCGCTCGTTCGGGGAGGGCGTGAGCCCTCCCCGTCACCTCGAGCGGGGTTCCGCCGTCTCAGGACGCGAGGAGCTGACGAAGCACGTACGGCAGGATGCCGCCGTGCTTGTAGTAGAGGACTTCCTGCGGCGTATCGATGCGCACCGTCGCGCGGAACTCCTTGGTCTTCCCGTCCGCCGCCTTCGCCTTCACGGTGACCTGGCGGCCGCTCTTGAACGGACCGTCGAGGATCTCCTCGAGGCCGACGACATCGTAGAGCTCCTCGCCGGTGAGGCCGAGCGATGCAGCGTTCTCTCCGGCGGGGAACTGGAGCGGGAGGATGCCCATGCCGACGAGGTTCGAGCGGTGGATGCGCTCGTAGCTCTCGGCGAGGACGGCGCGGATGCCGAGCAGCTTCGGTCCCTTCGCAGCCCAGTCGCGCGACGAGCCCGAGCCGTACTCCTTGCCCGCGATGACGATCAGCGGGACGCCCTCGGCCTGGTACTTCACCGAGGCGTCGAAGATCGACATCTGCTCGCCCGACGGGAGGTGGCGCGTGACGCCGCCCTCGGTCCCCGGCGCGAGCTGGTTGCGCAGGCGGACGTTCGCGAAGGTGCCGCGCACCATGACCTCGTGGTTGCCGCGGCGCGATCCGTAGGAGTTGAAGTCCTCCTTCTTCACGCCGCGCTCGAGCAGGTACTTGCCGGCCGGGCTGTCCGCCTTGATCGAGCCGGCGGGCGAGATGTGATCCGTCGTGATGCTGTCACCGAGCAGCGCGAGCACGCGCGCGTTGGTGATCGGCGGCACCGGCGCCGGCTGGGCGCCCATGCCCTCGAAGTAGGGCGGGTGCTTGACGTACGTGCTGTCCTTCTCCCACGCGTAGAGATCGCCCTCGGGGACGGACAGCGACCGCCACTGCTCGTCGCCGGCGTAGACGTCGCTGTAGACCTTCTTGAACATCTCCGGCGCGATCGCCTTCTCGACGGCCTCGGCGACCTCGCGCTGGCTCGGCCAGATGTCCTTCAAGAAGACGGGCTTGCCGTCCTTGTCGTTGCCGATCGGGTCCTTGGTGAGGTCGATGTCGACGCGACCCGCGAGCGCATACGCCACGACGAGCGGGGGCGACGCGAGGTAGTTCGCACGGACCTCGGCGTGGACGCGGCCCTCGAAGTTGCGGTTGCCCGAGAGCACGCTCGCGACGAAGAGGTCCTTCTCTTCGATCGCGCGAGAGACCGCCGGCGGGAGCGGGCCGCTGTTGCCGATGCACGTCGTGCAGCCGTAGCCGACGATGTAGAAGCCCACCTTCTCGAGCGCCTCGAGCAGGCCGGCCTGCGTCAGGTACTCGGTCACGACCTTCGAGCCCGGAGCGATGCTCGGCTTCACCCACGGCTTCGACGTGAGGCCCCTGTCCGCGGCCTTCTTCGCGAGGAGGCCCGCCGCCATGAGCACCGACGGGTTCGACGTGTTGGTGCAGCTCGTGATCGCCGCGATGACGACGCTGCCGTCCGTGACGTTCTTGTCCGCCTCGACCGACGTGTCCGAGAGCAGGCTCTTCTTCTGCTGCTTCGGGCGCGACCTGTACGCCTCGAGCGCGGAGGTGAAGCTCGCCTTCACGCCGGACAGGCTCACGCGATCCTGCGGGCGCGCGGGACCGGCGAGCGACGGCTCCACCGTCGAGAGGTCGAGCGTGAGGACGTGCGTGTACGTCGCGTCGGGCGTGCTCTCGTCGTGGAAGAGGCCCTGCTCCTTGGCGTAGGCCTCGACGAGCGCGAGCTGCTCGGCGCTGCGTCCGGTGAACTCGAGGTAGCGAAGCGTCTCCTTGTCGATCGGGAAGATGCCGCACGTCGCGCCGTACTCGGGCGCCATGTTCGCGATCGTCGCGCGGTCCGCGAGCGGCAGCTTGGCGAGGCCGGGTCCGAAGAACTCGACGAACTTCCCGACGACGCCGTGCTTGCGGAGCATCTGCGTCACGGTCAAGACGAGGTCCGTCGCCGTCGCGCCCTCGGCGAGCTCGCCGGTGAGGCGAACGCCGATGACGTGCGGGAGCAGCATGCTCACGGGCTGCCCGAGCATCGCGGCCTCGGCCTCGATGCCGCCGACGCCCCAGCCGAGGACACCGAGCCCGTTGACCATCGTCGTGTGCGAGTCCGTGCCGACGAGCGTGTCGGGATACGCGAGACGCGTCCCGTCCTGTGCCGCCGCCGACATGACGACGCGCGCGAGGTACTCGAGGTTGACCTGGTGGACGATGCCCGTGTCCGGCGGGACGGCCTTGAAGTTGCGGAACGCCTGCTGTCCCCACTTGAGGAAGCGATACCGCTCCTGGTTGCGCGCGAACTCGAGCTCGGCGTTCTTGCGGAAGGCGTCCTTGCTCCCGAACGCATCGACCTGGACGGAGTGATCGATGACGAGCTCCACCGGCTGGAGCGGGTTGATCTTCTTCGGGTCGCCGCCCATCCGCTTCATCGCATCGCGCATGGCGGCGAGATCGACCACCGCGGGGACGCCCGTGAAGTCCTGGAGCAGCACGCGGCTCGGCGTGAACGCGATCTCCTGCGAGGGCTCCGCCGTCGCCTGCCACTTCGCGACGGCCGTGACGTGCGCGTCGGTGACGGACACGCCGTCCTCCGTGCGGAGGAGGTTCTCGAGAAGGATCTTCAGCGAGAACGGGAGCCGTGCCGCCTCGGGGTGCTTCTTGTAGATGGCGTCGAGCCGGTAGATCGTGAACGACTCCGCGCCGACCTTCAGGGTCGCCTTGCTGCCGAAAGAGTTCTTGGACATCGCGCCGGGACTATAGGGGGGACGCGTCGCTCGCGGCAATGGTCGGCGGATGGCGCTAGTCGCAGACCCCTTCGTCGCACTTGTTGCTGCAGCATTCGGCCGGCCCGGTGCATTCGGCTCCCGACGGACGACAGCACCTCCGGGATTCGCCGCACCTCGCCGTGGGATCGCAGCAGTGGGCCGAGACTTCGCACCCCCCCGCTGCCGAGCCGCACGCATTGCCTGCAGTTTCCTGCTCGGCAGACCATCTTCGGCCCGCCCGGCGGCTGACAGCACGGGCGAGCCGAGTCGCATTCCCTACCGTCGGACACACACTGCACGCTGCCGCCGTCGTCCGCCCCCGCCTCGACGACCGGCCGCGGTCCGCCCCCGTCGTCGGGGACGTCGGGGACGTCGCCCGCGTCGTCCTCGTCCTCCCGGCCTTCGGTCCCCGCTTCGCCGCCGTCCGGAACGGACGGCAAAGCCTCGTCGAGCGTGAGTGTCTCTCCGCAGCCGCCGGCCACGCTCCCGGCGACGACGAAGCCGAGGAGCACGAGCGCGGTCGCGACGGAACGCGTCCTGTACGACGACGGCACCCCCGCATGGTAGCGAGAACGCCGCCACGTCTCTACGGATGGGTCATCGCCTCCGGCCGAACCGCCGCGTCGAACTGCGCCTCGGTGACGAGGCCCGAGGCGATCGCCGCCTCTCTCAGCGTGATGTTCTTCTCGTAGGCGGTCTTCGCGATCTTCGCGGCGTTCGCGTACCCGACGAGCGGCGAGAGCGCCGTGACGAGCATGAGCGAGCTCTCGAGGTGACGAGCGATGACGTCTCGGTTCGGCTCGATGCCGACGATGCATTTCTCGCCGAAGCTCTCGCACGCATCGGCGAGCAGCTCCACGCTCTCGAGGACGTCGTGGAGGATGAGCGGCTTGAACACGTTGAGCTGCAGGTGCCCGCTCGCGCCGGCGATACCGACCGCGACGTCGTTTCCGATGACGTGGACGCAGACCATCGTGAGCGCCTCGGCCTGCGTGGGGTTGACCTTCCCGGGCATGATGGAGCTCCCGGGCTCGTTCGCCGGCAAGAGCAGCTCGCCGAGGCCCGCGCGCGGACCGCTCGCGAGGAGGCGGACGTCGTTGCCGATCTTCATGCACGCCGTCGCGAGCTGGCGCGTCGCGCCGCTCATCGCGACGAGCGCGTCGTGCGCGGCGAGCGCTGCGAACTTGTTCGGCGCCGAGCGGAACGGCATCCGCGTGAGCTGCGCGATCTCCGCGGCGACGCGCGGCGCCCAGTCGGGATGCGAGCTCATGCCGGTCCCGACGGCGGTGCCGCCGAGCGCGAGCTCGTAGAGGCCGTCGAGCGCCTCGACGATCTTGCGCTGCGCGAAGGCGAGATGCGCCGCCCAGGCGCTCATCTCCTGGCCGAGCGTGAGCGGCGTCGCGTCCATCATGTGCGTGCGCCCGATCTTCACGATCGACGAGAAGGCCTCCGCCTTCTGCTCGATCGCCGCGCGGAGCGCCTCGACGCACGGGAGCAGGCGCTCGCGCACGCGCGTCGCGACCGCGATGTGCATGACCGTCGGGAACACGTCGTTCGAGGACTGCGACATGTTCACGTGGTCGTTCGGGTGGACGGGACCGGGCGTGCCGAGCGGGGATCCTGCGAGCTCGTTGGCCCGGTTCGCGATCACCTCGTTCGCGTTCATGTTCGTCTGCGTACCGCTGCCCGTCTGCCAGACGACGAGCGGGAAGTGATCGTCGAGCTTCCCCGAGATGACCTCGTCGGCCGCGCGCACGATCACGTCGGCGCGCCGAGCATCGAGCTTGCCGAGGTCGCGGTTGACGATCGCGGCCGCCTTCTTCACGACGCCGAAGGCGTGGATCACGACCGGCGGGAACCGCTGCCCTCCGATGCGGAAGTTCTGGAGGCTCCGCTGCGTCTGCGCCCCCCAGTAGCGATCGGCCGGTACCTCCACGGCCCCCATCGTGTCGGACTCGGTTCGCGTCTTCATCGTGTCCTCGCATGACGGACACGAGCGCGCGTCCGGCGAGGCGCGCGCTCGTGCGCCGCGACGCTATTGAGCGCCGAGAGCGCCGGGGATACGCCGGACCGCGCTGCGGACGGCGGCGTACGCGACGCGCCTGCGTAGCTCGACGGACCCGGGGCCGTCGGCGCTCGCGCCCGCCTCGATGATGGCGATCATCGCGCCCGTCTTCGCGTCGCGAAGCATCGCGTTTACCGTGCACGCGACCGGGCCCTGGACGATGGCCTGCGTCATCGCGATGGACACCACCACGCGTCGGCGCTTGAACCTCGACGCGTCGAGCTGCCGGAGCTCGCCTTCCGCGGCGTCACGGAGGACGGCTTCGTCGATGCCCGTGCTCGGCGGCGGCGGCGTCACCTCGCCGATCGCGATGGGAGGATCGGCGGAGACCGCGGGCGAAGTGGAGAGCGTGGACACGAGCAGCCCCGCCCCGATCACGACGGCGGGGAGACGCCGTCGGCTCCCGCCGCTGCGGCGCTTCGCGCGCGCGTGCTCGCTCTGCCCTTCGCGCTGCCTCGCAGGGGTCGCTCGGTCGTCGTGTCTCATGGCCCCATAAAGAGCAACCCACGAGCCGAACGGCCAAAAAGCAGGCTCAATCAAGTGGGCTGGTGTAAGCATGACCAGGCGGTCGTTCGCGTCGTCGACGTCGACGCGCGTTCGGAGCATCGACGCGCCGTTCTCGATGCGGCTCGAGGCATCCGGCGCGAGGTCGCTCGCGCGCCTGCACCTCGTGCGTGGAAGTCCGCCTCGCGGGCGCGATCGCCGCCCGGGGCCGGCGCGGACGGATCGGCCATCGAACGTGACGCAGCCGGCGCCGCGACGTGGTAGTCCATCCGCGCCACCAGAGGCCACGAACCAGAGGAAGCGCAGATGAGCCAGAAGAGCCTTCTCGACCAGCTCAAGAGCATGACCGTCGTCGTCGCGGACACGGGCGACATCGACTCGATCGAGAAGTTCAAGCCGCAGGACGCGACGACGAACCCGTCGCTCATCGCGGCCGCTGCGTCGATGCCCGCGTACTCGAAGATCGTCGACGACGCGCTCCTCTGGGCGAAGAAGGAGACAAAGAACGGCTCGACCGACGACGTGGTCAAGCGCGCGGTCGATCGCCTCGCGGTCGAGTTCGGGCTCCGGATCCTCCAGATCGTCCCCGGGCGCGTGTCGACCGAGGTCGATGCGCGGCTGTCCTACGACACGCAGGCGACCGTCGAGAAGGCGCGACAGCTCATCGCGATGTACGAGGCCGCCGGGGCGAAGCGCGAGCGCATCCTCATCAAGATCGCCTCGACGTGGGAGGGCATCCGCGCAGCGGAGATCCTCGAGAAGGAAGGCATCCACTGCAACCTGACGCTCCTCTTCGGCCTCCACCAGGCGGTCGCGTGCGCGGAGGCGAAGGTGAAGCTCATCTCGCCGTTCGTGGGCCGCATCCTCGACTGGTACAAGAAGAAGACCGGTCGCGAGAGCTACCCGCCGCACGAGGACCCGGGCGTCGTCAGCGTCACGCGCATCTACGAGTACTACAAGCACCACGGCTACGAGACCGAGGTGATGGGCGCGAGCTTCCGCAACATGGGCGAGATCACCGAGCTCGCCGGATGCGACCTGCTCACGATCTCTCCGAGCCTCCTCGCCGAGCTGGAGTCGGCCAAGGGCGAGCTACCGCGCAAGCTCGATCCGAAGAAGGCCAAGGAGAAGAGCATCCCGAAGATCGAGATGACCGAGGCCGTCTTCCGGAAGATGCACGAGGAGGACGAGATGGCGAAGGAGAAGCTCGAGGAGGGCATCCAGGGCTTCTCGAAGGCGCTCGTCACCCTCGAGAAGCAGCTCGCCGAGCGCCTCCAAGCGATGACGGGCGTGCAGTCGTCGGCCACGACGAGCTGAGTCGCCAGGCGGCGACCGACGACGAACGCTTCACGGCGAGCGAGCCGGCTCGTCTCGCACGCTCTCGGGGGTGCGCGCGAGACGGCCGGCCCCGCGGCTCAGTTCGCCGTCAGCGACACGGGCGGCGGAAGATCCGCGCAGAGCACGTCCGTCGACGTGACGCTCAAGGTCCCGGTCCCGGCGCCGGTCTTCGTCAGCGTCCCGTTGAGCGTTCCGACGGGGGCGCTCCCTTCCGTGCGGTTCGAGGTGAACGGCCCGGTGACCGTGATCTTGTAGTCCGCCGGAGCATTGCCGCTGTTGACGAGCTGGAAGTCCCTGGTGCTCGCCGTGCCGAAATCGATGGACGGGGGCGTGAGGGCGAAGATGGCACCGCGCGCCGTCTGAGTCAGTGTCACGTTCTTCGGCGTGTTCCCATCGGCCGGGCTCGTGATCGTGAGGGTGTCGCCCAAGGCGTTGGTCGCCGTCGAAGAGGGGATCGGTACCGCCTTCGGAACCACCCGAAGGGTGTAGGGCGAGCCCGGCGAGATCGCGATGTCGGTCCCGAGCGTGATGGGAACGCCTTCGGAGTCGGCGAGCGTATACGGAGACCCAGCGCCGAGATTGAGGTTCGGGCGAAACGTCGTCGCGACGATCGACGAGATCTCCACGGTCTGGAACGGTGCCGTATCGCCGCAGTTGACCTGGCCGAAGTTGAGCGATGTCGGCGTCACGGTCACGGACGTCCCCTGCCCCGTCGACGCAGTCAAGGCGACCGGTGACGGCAGGTCCGCACACAAGACGCCGCCCGGAGACGTCACCTGGATCGAGCCTTGGACCTCCGTGGAGAACGTGTTCGGCAGCTTGGTCGTGAGGATACCGGTGACGGTCGCGCCGCCCTGCACGGTACCGCTCGTGATGCTCGACGAGAACGTCGTATCGGGCGTGACGCTGATCTGGTAGGGAGCCGACGCGTTTCCGGTGTTCCGCAGCGTGAAGTTGGTCGTCTTCGTCTCGTTGACGTTCCCGGTCACGGTGATCGCCTGCGGCTCCAGGACGAAGACCGCGCCGGTCGCGGATTGCCGAAGCTGCACGGTGTGAGGCGTGTCCGTCGGAACGTCGGTCGTGATCGTGAGCGTATCGTCGTAAGCGTTCGCGCTCAGGTTCGCCGGCACCGGGATGGGCTTCGGAACGACGCGGAGCACGTAGGTGGACGCGGCGGGCATGGAGATGGTCGATCCGAGAGCCACCGGCGAGCCCGACTCATCGGCGAGCGTGTACGGAGACGTTGCCGACTTGCCGAGCGACGCTACGAACGTCATCGCAGAGGAGCTCGAGATCGTCACCGTTTGGAACGGCGCGGCCGTCCCGCATTCGACGAGGCCGAACGACAGCGTGCCGGGCGAAACGCCGACGGAGAGGTTCCCCTGCCCCTTCAAGCTGATCGTCGAAGGTGGCGGGGCGCAGTGCGGGACGCTCGGATCGAATGCGACCGTGAGGGTGTCGAGATATTCCTGGGCCTGCGTCGGGCTGAAGGCGATCTCCTTCGAGCCCGCCCCCGCCGGCGCGAGCGTGAGCGATGCCGTGGCCGCGCTCTCGATCCGGAACGCGGACGAGGAGACGCTGAGGTTCGCGGTCACCTCGACGTTGCCGGAGTTCTTGAAGTTGAGCGTGTACGGCTCGGAGCTACCGATTCGGACGCTCCCGAAATCGATTTCGCTCCCAGCGTTCGACGTGACGATCGCGCCGCGCGCCGTCTGGTGCAGCCGGATGTTCTCGGGCAGAAGCGTGCCCAATTTGAGCTCGAGCGTGCCGGCGTAGAGGTCGGGCGTGACCTCGGAGGTCGTCGGGATCGCCGCGGGCACGATCTTGATGACCGCCGTACCTCGAATCGGGACTCCGCCCTTGGGAGGATGGACCGTGTAGTACTTCTCGCCGTCCGTGATCTTCGCCTCGAAGTTGAGGACGTCGTCCGTGGGATTGTTGAGGACGAGGGTCTTCTCGGACGCCTGCTTCCCGCAGTTCACGTACCCGTTGTCACCGAAGTAGAGCCCGATCCCATCGGGTCCCTCTTCGAGACCGGTGATGAGCTCCGTGGCGGGCGGCGCCCCCGAGCTCGACGAAGACGAGGACGACCCCGAATCGGGCATGGAGTTCTGCTCCGGCGGCGGGCGCTCACCACCTCCCCCACAGCTCGCGACGGCCACCATCACCCCCAAGGCCACGACCACGGGCAGCCCGAAGACGGGAACGTTCCTCCTCATAAGACCCTCCGCAAGCAGTCGACGCGAAAGCGTCGCGCGCGCGATTCACCAGGCTATCGATTGCGACAATCCGACGCAAGTTGCCCACTCCCTGCCGCACCGCAAGGAACGCGCTTGCCGTCACGCCCTGAGAGTCCTCAGACCTCGGTCCTCAGCTCTGCCATCCGACTTACTGGAGCCCCCCGGGATCGACGCGCTCGGTCGCGTCGTCCTGGACGTGTCTTTCGACATGACCTTCGCCCCTTCGAGAAGCTCGTCTCGGCTCACGACGACCGGTGCGAGGCGAACGCAGATCCAGAGCTCGCTGGGGACGACGAAGGATGCGGTCGTGTCGAGGCGAACAGCAGGTCAGGACGAAAGACTGAGGACTGAGGACTGACAACCGACCTGCCAGGTCCTCCGTCACACGTGTCCTTCGCGACGGCGTCAGGACAACACCGCCCGCGCGTCTTTCACCCCGTACTTCCCCTTCGCGTCCCGCTCGATGCGCGAGGCCGCGACGTTCGGATCGTGCGTGTAGAAGGCCCAGCCGCCCTCCTCGATGATGCGATCGAGGAGGGCCTTCTTCTCGTCGATGAGGAGCTCCGGATAGCGGTCGTAACCCATCGTGATCGGAAGGTGGACCCACGGGGTGCCGGGGACGAGATCGCCGAGGAACGTGATCGGGCCCTCGCTCCAACCCTCGACGCGCGTGAGCATCAGGCCGGGCGTGTGGCCTTCCGAGATCGTGAAGGAGTAGGCCGGTCCGAGGGTCTTGCTGCCCTCGCCCGCGCGCACGATCTCGAGCCGCCCCGTCGCCTCGAGCAGGCCTGGGAGCTCCGGGATGAAGGAGGCGCGATCACGTGGATGCGGAGACTTCGCACGCTCCCACGCGCGCTCGCTCACGACGTACGAGGCCTTCGGGAACGCGAGCCGAGGCGGCTCCCCCTCGCGCCATGCCGTGAGCAGGCCGCCGGCGTGATCGAAGTGGAGATGGGACAGGACGATGACGTCGATGTCCTCGGGCGCGATCCCCACCTTCGCGAGCGACTCGAGCAGGACGTGACGGTCCTCCTCGACGCCGAAGCGCTCGCGCAGCTTCGGCTCGAAGAACGCGCCGATCCCGGCCTCGAGCAGCACGTTGCGCCCGGGCTCCCGCACGAGCAGCGCTCGGCACGCGAGGCGGATCCGGTGGCGCTCGTCCGGCGGCGCCCATTTCTCCCAGACGGGGCGTGGACAGTTGCCGAACATCGCGCCTCCGTCGAGACGCTGCGTGTTGCCTTCGATCGACAAGAGCTGCATGGCGGGATCAGGCTCCAGGCTCCGGGCGGAAAGCTCCAGGAGGTAGGCCGATCCTTACGACGCCCCGAGCGCGCGCGAAAGGGCGACCGCAGTCAGTCCTCAGTCCTCAGTCCTCAGTCCTCAGCGGCTGAGGATGCGCGCGCGAAGCGCGCGCTCTGGTTCTTTCCTGTCTGGAGCTTGGCTGTTCCGTCCTGACCGGCCGAGGATGCGCGCGCGAAGCGCGCGCCCCTGGAGCCTGGAGCCTGGAGCCTCTCTCTCAGTCCTCAGCCGCTGAGGATGCGCGCGCAAAGCGCGCGCCCCTGGAGCCTGGAACCTGGAGCCTCTTTCTCAGAAACACCCCACGGTCCCGCCACGAATCTGGCAGCGCTCCCTGCCCCGGCACTTCTCCTCGGTCTCGAACTTCTTGTTCTTGCACTTGAGGATCGAGCGCTCGTCCGCCGCGCACGCGAAGTGCTCGTCCTTCTCGCAGGGGTCCCCGACGTTCGCGATCGAATCGTCGCACTCGACCTTGAAGCCCTGGTCCTTCGTGCCGGTGACGCGGCACCCCTTCGGTCCCTTGCACAGGGCCGCCTGCACGAACTTGCCGCCCCGGCACACGAGGGCGGACTTCTTGTCGGGGCTGCACGCGTAGTCGTCCTCCTCGCGACAAGCGTCGCCCGCGTTGGCGATGCTGTTGTCGCAGGTGACCTTCTTCTTCTCCATCACACAAGCGCGCTCGCCGAAGCACGTCTGCACGAGCGTCCACTTGTTCTTGATGCACTGGAGCATCCCCTTCTTGTCGCTCGTGCAGACGTAGTCGTCGGCGAGGTTGCAGACGTCTCCGTCCTCCGCGACGGACTGATCGCAGACGGCCTCGCCGGACACCTTCGAGCAGCCCTCGGGGCCCTTGCAGCTCATTTCCTCCCACTTGCCGTCGTGGCAAGCGAGGGCGCTCTTCTCGTCGACGCAGACCTCCTTCGTCTCGATCTTGCAGCTTCCGCCCGCCTTGGGCTTGCACGCCGCCGCGAGAAGCGACGAGAGGGCGATCATGAGGAGGACCCCACGCTTCATCGCCCGCGATCCTAGTCGGGACAGCACCCTCGTGCCCAGCTTGATGTCGCTCGCCGAAAAGGCGAACATCGCCCGCGCACGAGCGACGCGCTCACGGCTCTGTTCCGCGCCCCGCGCGGGTCGGCGCCCTCTCGAGGTTGCCCTCGGGAGCGACGCGCGGAGCCTCGTCCTCGAGCAGGCTCGCGAAGGTGATGGGCCGCGTGCCGAAGCGCCGTTTCGCCTCGAGCAGCAGGCGCTCGACGTCGCGCCGCCGCTCGCGGGCCTCGTCGCGGAACAAGGGCACCTGCACGCCCTCGACCGGGCCCAGATCCTGGGCGGAGACGCCCGTGAGCCGGACGCGAGCCCCCTCGAGCGGGAAGCGATCGAGGAGCTCGAGACACGCGTCGTACAGCGTCTTCGTGTCGCACGCGGGTGACGGCAGAGTCATGCGGCGCGTGAGGAGCGTGAAATCGTCGAGCTTGATCTTGACGACGACGGCGCGCGCCGCGAGCCCCTCCGCGGTCAGCCGCTCCGCCACGCGCGACGCGTGGGCGAGGAGCGTCCGCGCGATCGCCTCGCGCGAGTCGAGATCGACGTCGTAGGTGCACTCGGCGCCGATCGACTTCGCCTCACGGTCGGGGACGACCTCACGTGGATCGTTCCCTCGTGCGAGCTCGCGCACCTCCGGCCCCCAGCTCCCGAGCGCGCGAGCGAGCGCCGCCGGATCGGCGCGAGCGAGATCCCCGATCGTCCGGTACCCGAAGCGCCGGAGCGTGGGCGCGGTCTTCGGACCGATGCCCCACATCTTCTCGATGGGGAGCGGCGCGAGGAACGCGGCGACGTCGCCTTCCACGACGGTCAGGCCGTTCGGTTTGTCCATGTCGCTCGCGATCTTCGCGGCGAACTTGCACGGCGCGACGCCTGCCGAGCACGTGAGGCCGGTGGCGTCGAGGATGTCTTGCTTGATCCTGCGTGCGATGGTCGGCCCGTCGCCGAAGAGGCTCTGGCTGGCGGTGACGTCGAGGAACGCCTCGTCGAGCGAGAGCCCCTCGACCAGCGGCGTGTAGCGATGGAAGATCTCGAACACGCGCGCGCTGACCTCGGCGTAGCGCTCGCCGCGCGGAGGCACGACGACGAGCCGCGGGCAGCGGCGAAGCGCCTCGACCATGGGCATCGCGGAGCGCACGCCGAACGCGCGCGCCTCGTAGGAGGCGGCCGCGACGACGCCTCGTCGGCTCGGTCCACCGACCACGACCGGCTTGCCGCGCAGGCGCGGATCGTCGCGCTGCTCGACCGAGGCGAAGAATGCATCCATGTCGACGTGGAGGATCTGCCGCACGCTTCGCCTCGGTCCGACGTCGATCTAACAACATTCGCCGCGGTCGAGCGCGCTCTACTCGATCTTGACCGGCATTCCGTACGACACGAGCTCCGCGCGCGCCTCGGCGCCCGGGACGGTCACGACGAGGAGCACCATCCCGACGCCGGGGCAGTACGTGTGCTCGTAGCGCGAGCCGGGCGGCCGTCCACCCTCCTCGACCGTTCGCAGACACGACGTGTAGCGCCCCGCGGGGACGTCCACGGACACGTCCGTCGCGACGATCGTCGTCGTGCCGCCGTGCTCTCCGGGCCACGCGTTGCCGACCTCCGCGGGCGCCTTGAGGATCCAAGCGCCGTCGACGTAGCGGATGCCCTCCGGCGTGTACGCGAACCGCTTGGTCGCGTTCGACATGCGTAGCTCGCCGAGCGAAGGGCTCGATCGATGGACCTTGGCCACGAGCATCCCGGTCTCGGAGCCCTCGCGCGTGTGGTAGTGGTAAATCTTTCCTTCCTCGAGCGGAAAGTAGATCTCGAGGCTCGACGGCGACGTCACGGGCGCCGTCGGTGTGGCGGGCGGCTTGGCACCGTCCGATCCACAAGCCGCGAGGAAGCCGACGAGCAACAGACGAGACGAGCGCACGGCGAGCGGAGCGGGTTGCGTTCGGTGCCTCATGACGGTGGCCGGCCTGCGGCGTGGCCACGCTACCACTCTCGTGGACGGGCGTCTGTCAGGAAAGACGAGGTCATTGCGTCGCCCCACCTTGCGCGAAGCGACGAGGCGACACACTCTCGGAGGCCCGAGCCGGCGCAGCTCGAGCTCGACCCCGTTGTTTCGGAGCGATGCGTTCCCGTTGGGCGTGGCGAAAGGACCGTGCTAGGAGCCGCTCCCTCCTCTGCCTTTGGGGGGTGACGTGACCGATCAGCTAAGCAGCGACCTCGCCTCGCTTCGGATCAACCGCGACGCGCCTCCGACGCCGTCGCCGTTCAGGAAGCTGATCGTGCCCGGCCTCGTCGTGGGCGCCATCGGCGCGGCGGGCTACTTCGGATACCAGCGCGTCGAGGGCGCGGTCTTCAAGCAGGAGGTGCGGACGACCGAGGTCGCGATGATCTCGCCTTCCCAGGCCGACGTGCTCGTCACCGCCACCGGGTACGTCGTGCCGCAGGTCACCTCGAAGGTCGGTAGCAAGCTGCCCGGCCGCCTCGCGAAGGTGAACGTCAAGGAGGGCGACACGGTCAAGGAGGGCGACGTCATCGCGCAGCTCGAGGACGCCGATCAGCGCAGCCAGGTCGCGGCGGCCGCTTCTCGTGTGACGGCAGCCCAGGCCCGCATCGCAGCAGCGAAGGCGAACCTCGCGGAGATCTCGCAGCAAGTGGAGCGTGAGCGCGCGCTCGTGGCGAGCGGCGCGGTCGGACGCGCGAAGCTCGACGACCTGCTCGCGCGCGAGGCAGCCCTCAAGGAAGCGGTCCGCACCGCCGAGGCGGAGACGACGGTCGCGCAGGCCGACGTCGGCGCCGTGGGCGTCGGGCTCAAGGACCGCATCATCGTCGCGCCGATCTCCGGCCGCATCGTCAGCAAGCCGGCCACCGTCGGCGAGTTCGTCGGCGGCGTGTTCGGCAACGTCGGCGTGATCGCGGAGATCGTCGACTTCAACAGCCTCATGGTCGAAGCCGACGTGCCCGAGCCGCGCCTCCACCTCATCAAGGTGGGCGGCCCGTGCGAGGTCATCCTCGATGCGTACCCGAACAAGCGATACCGCTGCGAGACCGCGCAGCTCGGGCAGCGCGTGAACCGGTCGAAGGCGACCGTGATGGTCAAGGTGAAGTTCGTCGGCAACGACGATCTCGAAGGTGTGCTCCCGGACATGAGCGCGCGCGTGAGCTTTCTCTCGAAGGCGATCACCGACGCGGAGAAGAACGAGGCGCCGAAGAAGGTCGTCTCGGCCGATGCGATCGTGGAGCGCGACGGCCAGAAGGTCGTCTTCGCCATCAACGAGGGAAAGCTGCACTCGATCCCCGTCAAGGTGGGCGGCCCCGTCGGCGCCGGTGCGGTCGAGTTGCTCGACGGCCCGCCGCAGGGCACGAAGGTCGTCCTCAAGCCCCCGCGCGACGCCTTCGACGGCCAGCGCATCAAGGAAGCCGAAAGGTGACCCGGCGACTCGCGCTCCGAGCCCGCGCGCTCGCGTGCTGAGCTCCGCTCCGGACGACGCCCCATCGACCCGAGAACGCAGACGACACGACGACCGAGGACCGAATGACTCCGAGCGACCTCGACGCCCCGCCCGACGCAGGGAAGGCGGAGGCAACAGCCCCCGAGCAGAATCGCAAGAGCGCCGCGCCTCCCAAGGGCAAGCCCATCATCGAGCTCGTGAACGTCACGAAGACGTACGTGCGTGGCAAGGAGCCGCTGACCGTCCTCGACGGTCTCAACCTCACGATCGAGGAGGGCGCGTTCGAGGCGCTGATGGGGCCGTCCGGCTCCGGCAAGTCGACGCTCTTGAACCTCATCGCCGGCCTCGACAGGCCGACGAGCGGCAAGGCCGTCGTCGCCGGCAACGACATCGGCTCGATGAGCGACGGCGCGCTCGCGAAGTTCCGCGCGCGTCACATCGGGTTCATCTTCCAGTCCTACAACCTGATGCCGGTGCTGACGGCGGTCGAGAACGTGGAGCTGCCGCTCCTGCTCACGAAGCTGCCGGCGGCCGAGCGTCGCAAGCGCGCGCAGACCGCGCTTCGCGTCGTAGGCCTCGAGGACCGCATGGATCACTACCCGCGGCAGCTCTCGGGTGGTCAGGAGCAGCGCGTCGCCATCGCGCGCGCGATCGTCACCGATCCGACGATCCTCGTCTGCGACGAGCCGACGGGCGACCTCGATCGGAAGAGCGCCGACGACATCCTCGCGTTGTTGACCAAGCTCAACACCGACTTCAAGAAGACCATCCTCATGGTCACGCACGACCCCGCGGCTGCGGAGCGCGCGACCATCACGCGGCACCTCAACAAGGGGAAGCTCGAGTGATCAAGCTGTTCCTGATCGCGGCCCGCAACCTGAAGCGGAGCTGGTTCCGGACGATCTTCACGATCGCGGGAGCGGCCGTCGCGCTCATCGCGTTCATCATGCTCCGGACCGTGCTCTGGTCTTGGAACGCGGTCTCGGAGTACGCCGCGCAAGATCGCCTCGCGACGCGCCACAAGGTGACGATGATCATGCCGCTGCCGAAGCGCTACGCGGAGGACATCCGCGCCGTCCCGGGCGTCAAGCAGGTGGCGTTCATGAACTGGTTCGGCGCGAAGATCCCCACGGCGCCGGACGAGTTCTTCGCGAGCCTCGCCGTCGAGAGCAACACGTTCTTCGACGTCTGGGACGAGATGGTCGTCAGCCCCGAGGACAAGGCGCGCTGGCTCGCCGACAAGAAAGGCGCGATCGTCGGGCACGTCCTCGCCAAGAAGATGGGCTGGAAGGTCGGCGACAAGATCGTCCTCGAGGGGACCATCTACCCCGGCGACTGGGAGTTCAACATCTCGGGCATCTACAAAGCGTCGCGCAAGTCGGTCGACGACTCCGAGTTCATCTTCCACTGGGACTACCTGAACGACTCGGCTCCCGCGGAGATGAAGGATCAGATCGGCTTCATCTCGATCCGCGTCACCGACACGTCGCGAAGCGCCGAGATCGCCCAGGCGATCGACCGCATGTTCGACGAGCGGGACGTGCAGACGGCGACGATGAGCGAGCGGGCCATGAACCTCTCGTTCATGGCGGGCTTCTCCGCGCTGCTGACGGCGCTCGACGTCGTCTCGATCATCATCCTCGGGATCATGCTCCTCATCCTCGGCAACACGATCGCGATGGGCGTCCGCGAGCGGACGAAGGAGTACGCCGTGCTCCGCGCGATCGGGTTCGAGCCGTGGCACGTCCGCTTCTTCGTCATCGCCGAAGCGGCCGCGCTCGGCATCCTCTCCGGCGCCGTCGGCGTCGGGATCGCCTACCCGTTCGTCAACCATTTCGTCGGGCGCGCGATCGAGGAGAACATGGGCGCGATGTTCCCGTACTTCCGTGTCGAGCCGACGACGGCGGCGCTCGCGTTCGTGATCGCCCTCGGGCTCGCGGCCGTCGCCTCGCTGCTCCCGAGCATCCAGGCCGGCCGCGTCTCGGTCACGGACGCCTTGCGGCGCGTGGGCTGACGGAGCGACACCGATGGTACCCATCAAGTACAACGTCCGAAACCTGGTCGTCCGCAAGCGGACCACCGCGGCCGCGGCCTTCGGTCTGGCGCTCGTCGTCTTCGTCTTCGCGTGCGCGCTCATGCTGGGCGAAGGGATCACGAAGACGCTCGGTCGATCGGCCAGCCACGACGTCGTGGTGGTGATGCGCAAGGGCTCCGACACCGAGATGGTCAGCTCCATCGAGGACAAGCACGTCAACCTCGTGCTCGCCCACGCAGAGCAGGTGGGCGCCTCGAAGAAGCCCGTCGGCGTCGGCGAGGTCCTCGTCGTCATCCACCTCGACAAGCTCGGCACGTCGGGCGTCTCGAACGTCACCGTCCGCGGTGTGCCCGAGGACGCGCTCGCGTTCCGCCCGACCGTGAAGATCGTCGAAGGACGCGCGCCGAATCCGGGGAGCGACGAGGTCATCGTCGGCCGCGCCATCAAGGGCCGGTTCAAGGGGCTCCAGATCGGCGAGACGTTCGAGCTCAAGAAGAACCGGCCGATGAAGGTCGTCGGCGTCTTCAGCGACGAGGGCTCGTCCTACGAGTCGGAGGTGTGGGCGGACGTCCACGCGGTCCGGCAGGCGTTCGGCAGGCCCGGCTCCGTCTCGAGCGTGCGCGTGCGCCTCGACAGCCCGAGCAAATTCGACGCGTTCAAGGCGCTCGTGGAGGGAGACCGCCAGCTCGGCCTCCTCGCGATGCGCGAGACCGACTACGTGGAGAAGCAGTCCGAGGCGACGGCGATCATGCTGAAGATCCTCGGCGGCATCATCGCGTTCTTCTTCGCGATCGGTGCGATGATCGGCGCGACGATCACGATGAACGCCCAGGTCGCCGGAAGGACGCGCGAGATCGGCACCCTTCGAGCGCTCGGGTTCTCGAAGACCTCCATCCTCTTCTCGTTCCTGCTGGAGTCTCTCGTCCTCGCGCTCGCCGGCGGCGCCTTCGGCGCGATCGCGGCGATCGCGATGAAGGCCGTGAAGATCACGATGATCAACATGAACACGTGGTCCGAGATCGTCTTCGGCTTCGAGCCGACGCCGGAGATCATCGTCTCGGCCCTCGTGCTTTCCGCGGTCATGGGCCTGTTCGGCGGATTCCTCCCGGCGGTCCGTGCCGCGCGAGTGAGCCCCGTCGAGGCGATGCGTGGCTGAGCGCCCCCGAACGACCTCCCAACCCGACCCTCGCTGCGTCGACTGCGGCTGCGACGCTCCCGAGCTCGATCAGGAGCAGACGCTCAGGAGCACGCTCGGCTGGCGCCTCGTCTTCGAGCGCCAGCGGGACGGCTCGAACAAGGCGCTCTGGCGCTGCCCGCCGTGCTGGCAGAAGTACAAGCAGCGCCGGGCGTCGCGCCCGGACCGCTGAGCGGCCCGAGCCTCCGGCTGTCTTCGAATAGTCGGGCCTCGTCTCACGTCGAACTCGGCCCGCATGCGCAAGTCCCTTGGCCTCTTCTTGCTCTTCTTGGTCGTCCTCACGGTCGTTGCATGCGCCCGGCCTGCCGTGCGCGCGCCTCGCTCCCCTGCCCCGCAGGCGCCCGACTTCGATGCGGAGACGGTCGACGTCTCGATCGACTGGCAGTCGACCCCGTCGGAGCCGTCCCTCGACCGCGCGGACGTGAAGCTCACCGCATCCGACGGCTCGGGCCTGCGGCTCTCGACCGTCCAGGCCCGCGCGGTGCTCTACGGTCCGCTCGCGTTCACGGAGCTGCACTTCGTCTTCGCCAACCCGGAGCCGCGCACGCGCGAGGGGACGTTCGCGATCACGCTGCCGGACGGCGCCGCCGTCACCCGGTTCGCGATGCGGCTGGGGAACGCATGGCAGGAGGGTGAGGTCGTCGAGAAGCAGGCGGCGCGCGCGACGTACGAGGCGTACGTGCATCGCAAGGTGGACCCTGCGCTCCTCGAGCGTGACTCGGGGAACGTCTTCCGCGGTCGCGTGTTCCCCATCTTCGGGGGAGAGAACAAAGAGATCGTCGTCTCCTACACGCAAACGCTCGCGGGGGAGTCGGAGCCCTACCGCCTGCCGCTCGTCGGCCTTCCGCAGCTCGACCTGCTCGACGTCCAGCTCCTCGTGCCGGGCCGGAAGAAGGCGTTCGTGCTGCACCGGAACGCTTGGACGCCCGACCGCGATTTCGTTCATCGGCCCGAGCCGGGCAGCGCGAGCGCCGTGCGCGGCGGCCGGTGGGCCGTCGCGCGCGTCTCGGCGACGGCGCCGAACGCTTCGCCGCCGAGCCCGATCGGGTCGGTCGCGGTGCTCGTCGACTCGAGCGCGTCGCGTGCGGGCGCGCTCGCTCGGGACGTCGACCGCGCCCGCCGGCTCGTCGAGGCGCTGAAGCCCGCCGCGGTGAAGATCGCGTGCTTCGATCAGGAGGTCGTGCCCGTCGGCTCGTTCGCGGAGGCCGCCGCGGTGCGCGCGGCGGGCGCCTCGAACCTTGCACGCGGCCTCGAGTGGCTGCGAACCTCGGGCGCCTCGCGCGCCATCGTCGTGACGGACGGCGCGGCGACGATCGGCCCGCGCGGCGCGGCGCTCGCCGCCGAGGTGGCGAAGCTCCGCGGCGCGGGGATCCGTCGCCTCGACGCCCTTCGCGTCGGCGGCGCCAAGGCCGACGGGCGGACGCTCGAGATGCTCGTCGCGTCCGGGCTCGAAGAGGACGGGGCGGTCGTCGACGCCGAGCTCGGGACCGATCGCGCCGCGCACGCGCTCCGGGCGCCCGCCAAGGCGCTGCGAAGCGTGGAGCTGCCCGGCGCGATCCGCACGTGGCCCGCTTCGCTCGCGCGGGGAGCCGGGGCGGAGGCGCTCGCGTTCGTCGAGATCGCGGAAGATCGACCGCTGCTCGTCGCGACGAACGGCGGTCCGCCGCGCGCGATCGAGCGCGTGGAGGTCGCGCCGGCGCCGCTCGTCGAGCGCGCGGTGGCCGAGGCGAAGATCCGCGAGCTCGACATCGCGCGATGGGACCCGAAGGCGAGCGCCGAGGAGCGCAAACGGATCGAGCGCGAGATCGTCGCGCTCTCCGTGCGCCACCGCGTGCTCACCGATCTGACCGCGATGCTGGTCCTCGAGAGCGAGTACGACTATGCGCGCTTCGACATCCCGCGCGACGCCGCGCAGAACATCCCCGTCGTCGGGCCGCGTGGGGTCGAGATCGTGTCGAGCTCCCGCGTGCTCCCGCCGAGGCCGAGCAACGTCTCTCCGCTCCTCGACGCGAAACAGCGCGAGGACGAGGCGCTCGACTCGGACGGGGATCGCATCCCCGACGTCGACGACAAGTGCCCGAACGAGCCCGAGACGTACAACGGGATCCAGGACGCGGACGGATGTCCGGATCGGGGCCACGTCCTGATCGAGAAGCAGTCGATCCACATCCTCCAGCAGATTCACTTCCCTCCGGGCTCGGCCGCGATACCGAAGGAGGCGGCACCGGTCCTCGACGAACTCGCGGAGGCGCTGCGCCACCACCCCGAGATCGAGCTCGTCGGCGTGTTCGGGCACGCCGACGACCCCGGCGACGCCGCCGCCAACGAGGCGCTGTCGAAGAGGCGGGCGCTCGCGGTGAAGGCCGCGCTCGTCGCGCGCGGCATCGACGAGAGGCGGCTCGTCGCGCACGGAGTCGGCAAGACCGACCCGCTCGACCCGAGCCGCACGCCCGAGGCGCGCGCGAAGAACCGCCGCGTCGGCTTCGTCGTCCTCTTCCACGATGGGATGCCGACGGAAGCCACGCTGCCGCGAGGGCTGAAGGACTGGATGCCGGAGCCGCTGCGCAACAAGCCGTGGGCGCGCCGCGCGCCGCTCACCGGACGGCTCGCGGACATCGTGCGGCTGCTCGACCAGAAGAAGGCGAGCGAGGCGCTCGACGCGGCGGACGCATGGACGAAGTCCGCCCCGGACGACATGCTCGCGTGGATCGCGCTCGGCCGCGCTCTCGACGCGATGAACCGCACCCGCGAGGCGGCGCGCGCGTACGGATCGATCATCGACCTCGCCGGAAGGCCGGAGCACCTGCGCGCCGCGGGCGGCTGGCTCGAGGCGCTCTCGAGGCGACACCCGCCGGCGCTCGACGTCGCGATCGAGGCGTATCGCCGAGCGCTCGACGAGCGCCCGGACCATCCGTCGTCGCACCGCCTCTATGCCTGGTCGCTCGCCCGCGCAGGCCGGCTCGAGGAGGCCTTCGACGTCGCGCTCGCGGCGCGCGGGCAGACCTTCTCCGACCGCTTCCCCGGCGCGAACGACCTCTTCGCGTCGGACGTCGCGCTCCTCGCCTCCGCCCTCGCGCGCGGACGGGAAGGCGAAGCCAAGGAGGCCGTCTTGCGCCGCGCCGCCGGCGCCGGCGCGCCCGCACGACACGAGCCCTCCACCAGCGTCGTCCTCACGTGGGAGAGCGACGAGAGCGATCTCGATCTCCTCGTCTACGACACGAAGGGCGAGCTCTCCGGCGCCGCGGCCGACATCCGCACGGGCTATGGCCCCGAGAGCTTGTCGCTCGCCGGAAGGCCGGAGCTCCGTGTCGAGGTCGAGCGGATGAGCACCGGCCCCACGGAGCTCGCGTTCGGGAAGGTGTCCATCGTCCGCCACGACGGCCGCGGGACGCTCGCCTTCGACGACCGCCCGTTCGTCTCCATGCGACCGTTTTCGGTCACGGACCTCGGCACGGTGCGCTGATCCCGAGCATCGGACCTGGACGAACGAGGCGGGCGGCACGCGGTCCGGCGATCGCACCCGTGCCGCACGCCGGGGCTTTTCAACCGGACGCGGGGTGCGTAACGTGCTTGCTCCCCATAGTCGTACTCGCAAGGAGACAATCTCATGGCCTTCACGCTGCCCGATCTGCCGTACGCGAAGGACGCGCTCGCTCCCCACATCTCTGCCGAGACGCTCGAGTACCACCACGGCAAGCACCATGCGGCCTACGTGACGAACCTCAACAAGCTGCTCGAGGGGAAGCCCGAGGCCAACAAGAGCCTCGAGGAAGTCATCATGGGTGCCGAGATCGGCTCCGGCGTGTTCAACAACGCGGCGCAGGTCTGGAACCACACCTTCTACTGGCACTGCATGAAGCCGAACGGCGGTGGCCAGCCGACGGGCGACCTCCTCGCCGCGATCAACCGTGACTTCGGCTCCTTCGAGAAGTTCAAGGAGGAGTTCTCGAACGCCGCCGCGACGCAGTTCGGCTCGGGCTGGGCCTGGCTCGTCGAGAAGGACGGCAAGCTCTCCGTCACCAAGACGGCGAACGCCGACCTGCCGATGAAGCACGGGCAGAAGGCGCTCCTCACGATCGACGTGTGGGAGCATGCATACTACATCGATTACCGGAACGCCCGGCCCAAGTACATCGAGACCTTCCTCAACCACCTCGTGAACTGGGACTTCGTCACGGAGAACCTCAAGAAGAAGTGAGCTCCGTCCGTGGGGCGCGCCTCGCACGGGCGCGCCCCGCGGCGATCGCCTGCGCCTCGTCCGACGCGCGCCCGCGCGTGCGAGGTCAGCGCCGGTTCCACCGATAGAGCTGCGCGGCCGGACGCGCCGGCGGCCGCTTGGAGGCAGGGACGACGAGGCCCTGCTCGATCAGGCGCTTGTTGAACGAGCGCGGCGGGATCTTGCGTCCGAGGACGACCTCGTAGATGTGACGCAGCTCGGCGAGCGTGAAGCGCGACGGCAACAGGTCGAACGTCCGATCGCGGAGCGGATCGTCGAGGTGCTGGCAGAGCCGCCGGTACGCGTGCGCGATGATCTTGCCGTGATCGAACGCGAGCTGCACCCGATCGCTCCCCGCGCGGCCGCTCGTGCGCTTCGTCGCTCGTCCGCGTGCGCGGAGGACGGGCGGTGAAGGCGCGTCGAGCGCGAGCTTCCGAAAGGAGTGCCACTCGGCCTCCGCGGCGTCGTCGCCGGCGGTGATGGCCGCCTCGGCCACGATGAAGGTGACCCACGCGATCGTGATCGTGTGGCCGCGCGGATCGCGCCCCGGATCACCGAAGGCTCCGATCTGCTCGAGCCGAACGCCCGTGATGCCGGTCTCTTCTGCGAGCTCGCGGGCCGCGGCGCGCTCGAGCGACTCGTTCTCGTTGACGAAGCCGCCCGGCAGCGCCCACATGCCCTTGAAGGGCTCTTCCTTGCGCTTGATGAGCAGCACGGCGAGGTCGTCCGCACGCATCGTGAAGACGACGACGTCGCAAGTGACTGCCGGACGCGGGTGACGGTAGGTGAACGCCACGCGGCTCCTCGCCGAAGTGCTCGCCCGCACGATCGCGGGCGGTGAGAAAGTCGAAGGGTCGTTCGACGACGCCCCAAGACATCCCCTGCCCGCGCGGCGCCGTCAAGAAGCGCTCGACGGAGTGTCAGGATGACGTCATATTCCGGTCGAGCGTCGGGTCGAGAGGGCCGTCCGTCCTCGCCGCGCTCGCCCACGGCACGGAGGACCGAATGAAGCGCACCGAGCGACTCTTCGCCCTGGCCGAGCATCTCCGCGCGCGGCGGACCGGCGTGACGGCCGAGGCGCTCGCCGAGCGCTTCGGCGTCACGGTGCGCACGATCTACCGCGACCTCGACACGCTCCGGGCGGCGTCGCTGCCCCTCGCAGCCGAGCGCGGGCGCGGCGGCGGCTACGCCTTGGACAAGAGCTACACGCTTCCGCCGGTGAACTTCACGGCGAGGGAGGCGGCGCTGCTCGTGGCGCTCGGCCGCTACGCGACCGAGATGCGCCTCATGCCGTTCACCGAGACGCTCGAGCGCGCCCTCGACAAGGTCCGCGGCGCGCTCTCGGCCTCGGCGCAGCGAGAGCTCGCGGGCAGGCTCAAGGAGCTCCAGTTCGCAGGCGTCCCGCAGCTCCCCGTCTCGCGCGCCGTGCGCGCCGCCGTCGAGCGCGCGTGGTTCGAGCAGCAGCCGCTCCGCATCACGTACCGGAGCGCGAACTACGAGCGGACCACGCGCGACATCCGCATCACTTCGGTCTTCATGGACCGCACCGAGACGCGGCTCAACGCGATCGATCTGGACAAGAACGAGGAGCGCCAGTTCCGGCTCGACCGGATCGAGTCGGCGGAGGTCCTCGATCGCACGGCCCGGCCGTCCTCGTGAGCGATCACCCGACGCGCATCGCGAGGCGCGTGGCGACCGCGTAGCCGACGCCGAACGTGACCGGCGTCATGTAGCCGTTGATGCCTTGGTCACCCCAGACCTGCACGATGCAGATGGCCATGCTGCCGAGCGCCGTCAGCGCGGCGCTTCGTTCGAGCGCCGTCTTCGCGCCTCGATACGCGCGCATCGCGAGCGTCCCGCTGATCGGGAAGATCAACCAGAGCGCGGTGAACCCGACCACGCCGCCGAGCGACCAGAGCCAGAGCACGCCGTTGTGCGCGATGAGGCGGTAGTTCACGAACACGTCGCTCAGGTCGACGGGCGGATTGTCGGGAGAGTATTGGTACTCGAATCCGAAGCCGGTCGAGACGAGAGGGCCCTGCTTGAGCGTGTAGATGAGGTTCTCGTTCTCGATGTCGCGCGAGAGGCTCGACATGTCCTTCTGATCGAGGACGGACATGACGAGCTTCGCCGGCTTGAGGAGCGGCGACGCCGAGTTGATCTCGGACCCGACGAGCACGTAGAGGATGGCGAGCGGCACCGCCAGGATGAGCGCCATCGTGACGCGGCGCTTGCGCTTGCTGGGCTTGAGAGCGAGGTAGATCACCGCAGGCGCGATCGAGAGGCTGACGAACGCGAGGCGGCGGTTGTTGAGCACCATCGCGAACAGGATGAAGGCCGTCACGACGGCGGCGCGCACGATCGTCCGCTTCGAGCGCTGCTCGAAGGCGTGCGTGATCACGATGAGGATCGCGCTCACGAAGAGCACCGAGTCCGAGTGCGTGGTGCACCACTCCGGCAGGCCCGGCCGCTCGGTGATCCCCTGCGGCATGCAGACGCCGAAGTACACGTAGACGACGAGCGCGCTCCGGACGAGCGCCACCGTGACGAAGATCGTCCCGATCGCGCCCAGGTCCTCCGGGATGCGGAAGGCGTAGAGGAAGACGAGCGCGATCAGCGGCAGCTGCATCAGGTGCACGATCTGCCGGAACACGTTCTCGACGGCAGCGCCGCGCACGAGCCCCCAGGCGCTCATGGCGAAGACCGCGACGAGGAACGCGAGGAGCACGTTGCGTGCGAACTTCGGCGGCGGCGTCCACTCGGGCGGCTTCTTCTTGCCCCAGATGGCTCGGTAGAGGAGCCCGAGCGTGACGAAGAAGAAGATGGGCAGCGACGCGCCGGGCAGACCGCTCCACTCCTTGATCGTCCCGTACCAGGCGACCGCCGAAGGCCAGAGGACCGTGTCCCAATAGCCGTCGCCTTGGTCGCGGAACATCGTCTCGCTGAACGGCTCGATGAAGAGCGACAGGACGAGGTAGATGCGGACCGAGCGATGGAGCTTGAGGCGCGCCATCGCGTAGTAGAGGAGCGGGCCCCACACCACGACGAGCGCGGTGTCGAAGCGGAACGTGTTCGACCAGACGTTGGGCGCGTCGAACGTCGGGCTCGTCGCGATGTACGCGAAGAGCGACATGCCGAAGACGAGCCCGATGATGCGGAGGGTGGGCTTCAAGAAGTCGTCGGCGAGGATCGCGCGCTCGTCGATACGATCCTCGTGCTCGTCCTCGTTGCGGGTGCCGGGCAGCGTCCCGTAACCGGCGAACTGCTGCCGGACGCGCTCGCGAAGCGCTGCGCGCGGGTCGAAGAATTGCGGCGGAATCCCTCCGGGGCGGTTCATGCGCGCGAGGGAGAGGTTATCAGCCGCGCGACATTCCCGTCACCCCGAGGGGCGCCGCGCCGTCGAGCCCCTCGCTCGTGCGAACGTCCACGAACGCGTCGCGATCACGCCGCACCGCGACGGCGAGCACGTACCCCTCCGCCGAGCCGTTCGCGTCCACGGGCGTCACCTCGAGCTGCCAGCCCGCCGGGTCCTCTCCGAGCACCGCCTCGCACGCGCGAAAGCGCGACCGCTCCGCGCCGTCCTTTTCGCTCTCCGGCACGAGGCTGAAACGACTCAATCGCACCGCGATGCCGTCGCCGATCGCCTTGAGCCACGCCTCCTTCAGCGTCCAGAGCTCTACTGCACGGCGCGCGCGGCGGTGCGCCGGCAGAGCGCGCAGGTCGGCGTTCTCACGCTCGGAGAAGAGACGCTCGGCGTTCTCGAGCAGCTCCTCGCCACGAGCCACGGGCTCCACGTCCACGCCCACGCGCGCCGTGCTCACCGCGCAGGCGACGAGCCCGTCCGCGTTCGTGAGGTTGAAGTCCGGTGCTTCGCACGGGTCGACGACGAAGGGTCTTCCCGCAGAGGTCCGCTCGAACCGCCACGCGGCGGGGTCGACGCCGTAGATCCATCGAGAGAGAGACCAGCGAGAGAGCGCGCGGGTGACGAGCCACTCGCGACGAAGGCTCTCGGTCGCGAAGCGCCCGTGGGCGATGCGCTCCTCGGGCGTGAGCCAGCCGAGCCAGACGTCGAGCGAGGCGCGAGGAGCGCTCGCTGCGGATGCGAGCCACACGTCGACGCGGACGCGCGACGAGCTGCCATGCGACGCGCGAGCGGACGGCGGCGTTCGCGGGCTCGACATGCTCGACAAGTAACACCCGGTCGCCGTGCTCGTGTACGTTCCATCGGGGAGGTGCGCCGGTGCTGAAGTTCTTGCGGTCGAACGGAACGAGCAAGCGAGCGAACGGCGTCAGCAAGTGGACGGTGCCCGCTCAGGCGCTCAGGGCGACCGCGTTCGAGGCGGCGCGCACCGATCTGTCGCCCCAACCGATCGAGCCTTCGTGGATCAAGGAAGGCTCCCCGGTCGCGCGCGCCGTCACGCTGAGCGAGTCTCCGGACTCGCTCCTCACGGCGGGGCTCTGGGACTGCACCGCCGGGACCTTCACGTGGATCTTCGGGTGCGACGAGATCGTGCACATCCTCGAGGGCGAGGTCCGCGTGCACGACGGCACCACGACGCACGTCCTCGTCCCGGGCAGCGTCGCCTACTTCCCGGCCGGTCTCGAGACCATCTGGGAGGTCCCGAGATACGTGAAGAAATCGTTCATCCTCCGCGCGCCCTACCAGTCGCGCGTCCGGCGCGCCGCCTCGGCGATCAAGCAGCGGCTCGTCGCGTTGGCACGACGGTAGTGATTCGGTCCTCGGGGCCGAGAGCCGACATCGGTGTGAAGGTCGGAGGTCGAGCCCGGCGCGGGTGGGCGGAAACGCGCTCGCGCGCTCGCCAGCGGCTCGACTAGCATCGTGGTTCGATGGGGGGATTTCTTCGTGCAGCCGGCTTGGCTGCTCTCGGAGTGAGCGGCTGCGCGATCCTCGTCGACACCGAGGACCTCGCGGGCGGGCCGGACACGAAGCAAGAGTCCCCCACGAGCGTCGACGGCTCCGGAGCGCCGGGCTCGGACGGCGGCACGGCGGACGAGCGTGGCGGCGGCACCAGCGACGCCGCGCGTGACGGCCCGCTCCCGCCACCATCCTGCCCGTCGAACGCGCTGCTCTGCGACGGCTTCGAGGACGGGAACTTCCAGCGCTGGTCGCGCACGTTCGAGTATCCGACGGGCCAGCAGTCCTTCGATACGCGGAACGTCCACAGCGGCGCGCTGAGCCTCCACACCGTCGTCGGCGATGCAGAGAACCCAACGGGAGTCGGCGTGAGCTACGACCTGCCGAGGCCTCTTTCGGCGGGGACCTTCGCGGCACGCGCCTACGTCTACAGCGCCGAGGTGCCGAAGGTCTGGACCGACCTCATGCGGCTGGCGCGAGACGGGACGTTCATGTCGATGGGGATCGCGGCGCCCCACTGGCGCGCGCACACGTGGGACCTGGTCTTGACGTACTCCCGAGAGACCTTCGAGCCGGGTGTCTGGCACTCCGTCGAATGGGTCGTCGAGGTGGGCAGCCCCGGTCGCCAGACCGTGTACGTCGACGAGGCACCGGTCATCGACGAGGTCAAAGACACGGCTCCGTCCGGCTTCGCCGGATGGAGCGAGTTCCTCTTCGGCATCGTCTTCAACGAAGGCGACAAGGGCGCCGACATCTACTTCGACGACGTCGCGATCGGCACCTCGCGGATCGGATGCCGGTGATGCGCGATCAGTCCGCCGTGGTCATCACGTACGGCTCGACCGGACCCGTGCACCAGATCGTCGAACCGCACACCGAGCGGCTGAAGCACTCGGAGCGCTCCCAGCAGTCGTTCGGGGACTCGACCTCGACGAAGCCGTCGTCGCAGACGGGCATCGCGAGGCACCGCACGGGCAACGACGAGGCTTCGACGCACGTGAGGGACTTGCCGCACCTCGTGGCCTCGTAGCAGCGGGCACCGTCCGGACACTCCTCGCCGCGCTGGAGCGGCTCGTCGCCCGGCTCGCACGAGGGCATGGCCATGCACTGGTAGGCGATCTCGCTCTCGCTCGTCCCCGTCTCCTCGGTGTCCGCGGTGCAGGCGACGGCGAAACAAGAGAAGGAAGCTACGCAAGCGACGACAAGAACGTCTCGGAAGCTCATGGCGAATCTCCGACCGGCCCCATACATACCCCGTGCCACAAGGTAGGTCTAGGTCGGACAGCACCGTCAGTGGAAATTTCCGCAGGATCCGGGGCTGCGAAAGGCGCGACGCATGTGCGATCCCGCCATCAGTTGATGTTCTTCGTTCTCAGGCCGGCCGGCCTCGAAACCCGGGCTGCCGCCCAGCCCCCGGCGTGACGATCGCCCCGCCGGCTCAGGGATGGCTCGCCAGGTCGGGGCGCTCGGGGGAGCGGCGCCACCGCTCGACGGTGTCGATCACGAGCTTCTCGAGCCACTCCTGCGACCAGAGCGGCGTGAAGGTGTGATCGGTGCCCTCGACGATCTCGAGCGCGAAGTTCCGGAACTTCGCGAGCTTCTTCGCGCCCGGACCGAGGTGCGCCTCCATCTTGTCGAGGCCGCCGTCGCTCGCACCGAACACGAGGAGCGTCGACGTTCCGCGCCGCAGGATGTCCTTGAACTGCGCGGCCACCTCGTCGATCTCGAGGCGTCCGTGGCGGACGCGCGCGATCGTCCCGAGCGCACCCCGCTTCGCGCGATCGAGCGCCCGCGTCGCGAGCTCGGCGGCGATGCCCTTCGTGTTCACCTCGCCGCGAAGCACGCGGCCCCACACCTGCGGGTTCCAGATCTCCGTCGTGTAGTAACGCGTCGAGCGGTAGTTCTTGCGGAGCGACACCTCGAGCGAGTCGCCTTCCCTCCAGCGGAACGTCTGCGTGTTGATGAGGATCTGCCCCGCCACGCGCGGCTCGACGTGCGCGGTCTGGAACGCGAGGTATGCGCCGGAGCAGAGGCCCACGAGATAGAAGCGGCGCGCCTCGCGAAGGTTCTCGAGCGCGTCCATCGCGGCCTGGACGTCGAACACGGCCTCCTTCGCGTAGAGGCGGTTCTCGATGCCGGCCGTCGAGACGCTGTCGCCGATGCCGGACACGTCGAAGCGGAGCGACGTGATCCCACGCGTCGCGAGCCTGCGCGCCATCTTCACGTACATGCGGTTCGAGCCGACGCGGTGGTTCGATCCGACGTTGAGGAAGATGACGGCGTCGCTCGTGCGAGCCTCGGTACGCTCGGCGGGCTCGCAGAGGATGCCGAGGAGCGAGCCCGTCGGCCCGAACATGAACGCCTCCTCGCGCGCCTTCGGCTTGGCGGCGCCGTCGGACTCGGCCGAGCCTCTCCCCTCCGCCGACGGGCCGATGCTCTCGACGGCGAGCGTCGGGCCCTTGCGCGTGAAGTCGAGGAGCGTGACGCGCTCCGGCTCCGCGTCCTCTCGTTGCGCGACCTCCGAGTGCACGCCGCCGAGCCACTCGACGATGCGCTGGAAGGCCTCCTCCGGGACCTTCGAGAGATACGCGTCCTGCATCATCGCCGCGTAGCCGCCGACGCTCGTGAGATCCGTCACGTCGACGCCGACGCTCGCCAGATGTCGCGCGTAGCGCCCGTCGTCGGGCAGGTCGTCACGCCCGAGCAAGAGCACGCGCTTGGCCGGCGCGACTTTCTGCGCGCGGAGATCGATCTTCGACAGGTCCGCGACCGTCGCGCCCGTGAGCAAGTACCCGATCGCCTCCTCGCTCGCCTCCCCCAGCGACTCGGTCTTCCTCACCGCAGGCGAGGCGCCTCTGTCCTGAGCGGACGCGAAGGCCTGCTCGGCGCCGGCGGTCTGCATCATGCGCATCTCGCGGAGGAACGCCCTGCCGGTGAGGTACGGCGTCCAGAGCACGAGGCTTCCGAGGTCCTGACGCTCGATCGCGGAGAGCACGGCGAGGGTCGCGCCGAGACGGACACCGAAGAGGCTGACCTCGGAGATCCCGGCGCGGCGCCTCAGCTCCTCGACGGCCGCGCCGATGCTGGCGAGCCACGCCGCGAGCCGGTCGGGATCGTGATCGGTGCCGTCGGAGTCACCGGTGCCGTGGTAGTCGAAGCGCAGCGCGGGGATCCCTGCGCGCGCGATGCGCTCGGCGAGGATGCGATAGCACCGGTGGAGGCACATCGCCTCGTAGCCGAAGGGATTGCAGAGGACGACGCCGCCGTTGCGCATCGGCCGTGTCGGCGCGTGGTACCAGCCGAAGAGCTGCCCGAAGACGATCGGCCCGCTCGTGAACCTCTCCTTGACGCTCACGGTCCCCCTCCTCGGTCCGCGATCGAGAGCGCGATCGGCGTGCGCAGGTTGAGCGCAGACAGCGTCCCCGACAAAGGGCGCTTGCTCGGCGCGATCGGCCGGAGAAGCGTCCTCCGCTCGCCGCCCGGCGGGACGTCGAAGTAGTTGTCGTCGGGGACGTGGTTCGGCACGGTGATCGTGACGGCGTGCGCGAAGCGCCTCGCCTTCACGGTCACGGCGAGATCGTCGCCCTCGCGATGGAGCGTCGCCTCGAGGCCCGCGCACGGCGGCGGCGAGCCGAAGTCGACGAGCCACACGGCCTCCGCGAGGGTCGCGTTCGACGCGCGATCGACGAGCGTCGCGACGACGAGATCGTGCCCCGGCGGGCCGAAGCGGTACGCGCGAGCCGTGTCGGCGAAGGTCTCGAGCAGGCCGTCGACCGCGACGTCGATCGCGGAGCGCGCAGGCACGACGACCTCGCGCTCTCCGCCCGCGGTCGGCACCTCGCCGTCTCGATAGAGACGGACGCGGAGCGTGCCGAGCACGTCCTCGGCGCGGTCGTTGACGGCGTGGACGTGGAGGCCGTTCACGCCTTCGTCCGTGATCGCGAGGCTCACGGGCTGGAGCGCGCGCCGCAAGAACCAGTAGGGCGACTTCGGCAGACCGCGCGCGTCGAGGATGCCCCAGCCCGCGCCCGGCCAGAGATCCTGGAGGAACCAGACGAGCGCGCCGCGGCACGACGATCCCGCGCGACGGAACTCGCCGAACACGCGCGCCATCACTTCGCCGGTCGTGACGCGCGCGAGCGCGAGATATCTCTCCATGTCCTCGTAGCGGAGGCGCATCGGGTCGACGCCGAAGAGGAGGCGCACGTAATGATCGCGCACGTCCTCGAAGTCCCAACCCGAGCCGTGGTCCTTGGGCGTGCGCCGTTTCCAGCGCGCGTGGACGACGGGCGCCTCGCCCTCGCCGAGGAAGGACGGAAAGAGATCGTCCTCGGGCACGTTCGCGAACGCGAGGCACTCCGAGGCGAAGCGCACGCGCGCACGCCGCGCGTCGTCGAACGGGCGCAGATAGGCGCCGACGCCGTAGTAGTGCCCGACGCCCTCGTCGACGTGGAACGGGAGCGCGCCGCCGCTCGGGCTGTTCGGCCAGTACGGCACGTCCGGTCGGATCGCCTCGCACGCGGACGGCAGCACCTCGTCGAAGAGCGGCCCTCTCCAGATCTCGCGCGGCGCGCCGAACATCGCGGCCTGCTGCTCGACCTCGCTACCGCCGCAGAGGACCGCGAGGCACGGCCGCGCCTGGAGGCGGTCGAGGAGCTGCGTCGCCTCGAGGCTCACGCTCGCTCGGAACGCCTCGTCCGCGACGGGGTAGTCCATGTTGGCGAACGCGAAGTCCTGCCAGACGAGGATCCCGAGCTCGTCGCACGCGTCGTAGAAGGCGTGGTCCTCGTAGAACATGGTGCCCGAGAGGCGGACCATGTTCATGCCCGCGTCGCGCACGCGGCCGAGCACGCTCGCATACTGCTCGGGCGTGCCCACGAGGCGCGCGACGTCCGTCGTCGTCCAGCACGCGCCGCGGCAGAAGACGGGGACGCCGTTGACCTCGAGGGAAAATCCGCGGTCCGACGTGTCGAGTCGAATCGTGCGGAAGCCGATCGGGCCGAGATCGATCTCGTCCTCCCTGCCGTCCGAGACGAGGACGATGCGCGCGGGATGGCGAGCGGGCGCGCCGTGCGTGTGCGGCCACCAGAGAGGCACGCCCGGGATCGCGAGCTCACCCGAGAGAACGACGCGACCGTCCTCGGACGCGACGTCGAGCGCGCCGCGCGCGTCGCCGACGACGAGCGCCGCCGACTCGACCCGCGCGGCGCCGGCGCTCGCCAGACGCACCTCGACGCGCACGGCACCGTCGCCGGAGGCGACGCTGGTCCGAACGCGGGCGCTCTCGACGACGAACCGCGACCAGCGCTCGAGCACGATCGGCCTCCACGGTCCGACGGGCGGCACGGGCGGCGACCATCCCGGCATGCGGCCGACGAGCGACGTGCGGATCCAGCGGAGCTGCTGGTGCGAGACGAGCCGCGTCTTCCAGCGCGGTCGCGGGCGCTTCACGGCGAGGGCCTGGGCGATCGGCGCGAAGCGGAGGAGGAGCTCCGGGCCGCCCGACGTCGCGCGCGCCTCCGAGGCACGGAGCGCGTCGAGGTCGAGACGGTGCTCGTGGAACATGTTCTCGGAGCGGAGGACGTGCCGTCCGTCGAGGAAGACGTCTGCGAGCGTCGCCAGGCCGCCGATGCGGAGGACGTTCCGGACGCCGGGCTCGCGCGGCACCTCGGGCAGACGGCAGCGGAACCACCACGTCTCCTCGTCGAGAGGACGCGGGCGGTCGAAATCCCAGCGGCCGCGAGAGCGGAGCGCCGCCGCGACCGTGGTCGGCCCGTCGATCTCGATCCACTCTCCGCGGACGTCCTCGGGGCGCTCGACGGCGGCCTCGACGAGGGCCCACCCGTCGAGCGGGAGCTGCTCGAGCAGCGTCGCCCCACGCACGAGCGCCATCTACACCCCGTAGCGAGCGGCGATGGTCTCCATCCCCGCCGCCCAGGCCGACTCCATGTTCGCGAGCGTCTCGTCGAAGCTCGGCTTCTTCCGCGAGCTCACCATGCGCGCGACCTTGAAGAGCATCGCCTTCACGCCGGTCGAGATCTCCTCGAAGTGCGCCGCCGCCCTCGTGTGCGCTTCGTCGTCGCGATCGATCCAGCGCAGGTGCTCGCCCGCGAGCTCGAAGCAAGCGCCGAGCTGACGCAGTGTCGCGAACGCGTAGGCGTGGAACGCCGCCAGGTCGCGCTCGACGAGCCACTCCGCGTCGCGCGGGAAGCGCTCGCGGAACGCCGTCAGGGGATTGTTGCGCGGCCGCCGCTCGAGCTCGCGCTTCACGATGCGCTTCGCCCGGTCGAGGAGCTCCTCGCGCGACCGCTTCACGACGCGATCGATCTTCACGAGCTCCGTATAGGGCGGCAGCCCCACGCGCGCGGCGCCGACGTCGGTGCCTCCCTTCAGGAAGAGCGCCTCGTAATCCTCGCCTTCGAGCTCGCCGTAGACCGCGTTGTGGAAGTACCCGACGCGCCCGTTTTCCTCGTCGAGCATCTCGACGGCGATCGTCGTCTTCGTGTGGTTCTTCCGGTAGTCCGTCGCGTGGGTGTCGGGCAGGTGGAACGAGTCCACCTCGACGAGGACGAGGCGTTTGCGCGCGATCTGCTCGCGCAGGTGATCGAGCACCGGCCGCCAGATCGTCAGCTCCTGCACGTCGACGCCGTAGAGATCGTAGAGGTCGCCGAGCGGCGGCTTGAAGAAGGTCCACTGATCGCCCTCGAAGTCGGTCGACAGCGTGAAGCCGAAGCACGCGACCGGATCGAGCGACAGAGCGTGCAGGACCTCGATCCACAGATCGACGTAGCAGTTCGTCTCCGGCCAGGCGCGCGCGGGATCGTGGAGCGGATGCTGGCTGGACGGACGAGCCGGCAGGACGCGGATCATGCCGAAGGCCACAGCTTGTCGCGCACGGACGACGGCCACTCGGCCGGCCGCAGGCCGTGCGTCTTGAGGAGGGCGAGGACGATCCGCTCCATGCCGAAGCCGAGGCAGGCGGTGTGCGCCGTGCTCCCGTCGGCCGTCTGGATGCCGAACGTGCTCGCGAAGTGATCCTGGTGGTAGTTGAAGCTCATGATCGCCGTCGGCCTGTCGGCCGAACAGATCGGGACGACGATCTCGAACTTCAGCTCCTGCTCGCGCTGGGCCGCGGCGAGCATGCGCCCGCCGCGTCCGAAGAACGGATCGTTCGCCGGCGCGACGTACGCAGGCAGCCCGATGTCCTCGAGGAGCGCGAGCCCGCGCTCGATCCAGGTCTGACGCCACGCCTTGACCGACTCCAGATCCGCGAGGCGGATCAGCTCGCGCATGCGGAACATCTGCATGCGCGCGGGATCGTCCGATGGCTCGTGGCGGAAGCAGTAGGCCCAGAGATCGATCAGCTTGCCGCCCTCGGGGAGCGTCCCTCGCATCGAGGGGTAGACGGGGTAGCAGCCCGCGGGCGTGAGCACGACGTCGGTCGCTTTCAGGAACGCCGTCCAGTCCTCGCCGGCCTCGAGCTTCTGGAGGAGCTGCTGGTGCTCCGCGTCCTTGCCCTGGAAGGCGAAGACCGATCCGGCGAGATGCGGGAACGACTTCAAGTACCCGCTCTTCTCGAAGCTCTTTCTCGCGAGGATCGGCGGGAAGTGGAGCTTTTCCGCGCCGTCGTTCGCGACCGTGGCGCTCACGAGCGCGTCGAAGCGCGCGAGGATGTCCTCGAAGACCGCGCCGCGCCCGTAGACGCCGGGCACGCCCGTCTCGACGAGGAGGCGGCTCCGAACCAGATCGTCCAGGAACGACTTCTCCGCGCTCTCGGCCGTCATCTCAGTCGTCCTTGTGAACGAGGAGGAGCGACGCGTTCCTCGCGTAGATGCGATCGTTGCCGATCATGAGCGAGGCGGACAGCGCATCGCGCAGGTGGCGCCCCATGCTGTAGCGCGTGTCGTTCTTGTAGCCCTGGATGCCGACGATCCCGAGGCATCCCTGCACGATCTGCTGCACGAGCTGCGACGACGCGATCTTGAGGTTGTTGATCTTGATCGCGAAGCCGATGCTCAAGAGCTCGTCGGTCGCGCCGTCCGCCTTCTTCATGAGCGACTCGCACTCGGAGGCGGCGTCGTGCACGTTGTTGCGCATGAGCTGGAGGAGGTTGATGACCTCCGCGAGGCGGATCGCCGTCGGCGGGACGGTGCCGGGCTTCTTCCGCGCCTCCGTGCGGACGAAGTGGCGGGCGCGCGAGACGGCGTCGGTCGCGATCCCGAGCCAGCACGCCGCCCAGAGGATGTGCGAGAACGGGACCATCGTCCGGCTCGCGATGTCCCCGAACGGCAGCGGGAGGATCTGATCGACGGAGCCCTTCGACTCGAGCCGGAAGCCAGGGCTGCACGTGCCGCGCATGCCGAGCGTGTCCCAGGTCGTCGTCTTGGTCAGCGTGTAGTCGGCCTTCCGGACGAGGGTGAGCACCTGATCGCTCGGTGGCGCGTCGGGCGCGCGCCTGGAGGTGACGAGGATGTCGTCCGCATACTCGCCGTACGAGATCGTCGTCGCGTCCTTGTTGAGGACGAAGGACGCGCCGTCGCGCTCGACGGCAGTGACGCTGCTCCGGATGTCGCCGCCGGTGCCGACCTCGGACGTCGCCGACGCGATGAGGAGCTGCTTGTCGCAGAGCTCCTGGAGGTACTTCCGGAAATAGGGAGAGTCGCCGCCGTGACGGACGATGCACGCGACCTGGATGTGATGCATCGCCGTGATGAGCCCCGTGGCTCCGCATGCGCTCCCGAACGCCTCGCAGATCGCCGCGAGCGTCGTCATTCCGCAGCCGAGGCCGCCGAGCTCCGTGGGAACGAACGCGCCGAGGAGCCGCTCTTTGCGCTGCGCCTCGATCGCCTCCTTCGGGAACCGTGCCTCCCGATCCACCTCGGCTGCGGCGGGCGCGGCCACCTCGCGCGCCACCTTGCGCGCACGGGCGATGACGTCACTGGCGGCGTTGGCTCCTTGCTCCATCGCGCTCCCCTTTCTCTCTCTCGTTCGTCTCTCTCGACCACGACCCTCGCCGGTGGAAGCGCGACGCTCCCCCCCTCGCGGCCGTCAGCCTCCCCCGGACGTGAGCTCCTCGATCGCCGCGCTGATGCTGGCGATGCTCTGGAAGACCGATCGCTTCAGCATCCGATCGGGGAACTCGATGTCGAACTGGCCTTCGAGCGCGAGCATGACGTTGACGCTCGCGTGCGAGGTCATGCCCGCCTCGTAGAGGTCGCCGTCGTCGGGGAGCGTATCGACGTCCTTGCTGAGCCGCCCGTGTTGACGAAGGATCTCGCGGATCTTGTCCTTCATTCGAACGCCCCTTTCACCGAGCTGCGACCCGTCGCTCCACGCGACGGCTCATCCATCCTACGCAGGGTGTCGTCCCGGCGCGACACCTTCGACGACGCCACCCATCGCTCGAGAACCGAGTAGCGTAGGGGTGCTTCGATGAGCGACGGCACCGGTGCATCCGTACAGGGCTCCGCGAGCGACCACGCCCGCAGCGAAGGAGCCACGGCCCTCCGGAACGCGGTGAAGCTCGCGACCTCCCTCCTCCTCACGTGGGGCGTCGCGCTCGTCATCACCTTCAAGCTGCCCAAGTACCTCGGGCCGCTCTCGTGGGGCTTCTACAAGTACGGCATGGAGTACGCCGCGTCGCTCGCGGTGTTTCTCCACCTCGGCGTCGACACGTACATCTCGCGCGAGATCCCCGTTCGCCCGAAGCACACGAGCGACTTCTTCGGCGGCGTCCTCGCCTTGCGGACGCTCCTCGTCGTCCCGCTCTTCGTCTACGGCTGGTTCCACCTCGCGGGGAAACACCATGACGAGCGCATCGCGGCCGCGCTGTTCGGCCTCACGCAGCTCTTCATGGTGATGAACCTCACGTTCCAGCAGATCCTGCAGGCCGCCGCCACCGTCGGCAGGCTCGCGATCGCGAACGTGGTCGCGAAGATCCTGTGGGGAGGCGGCACGCTCGCCGCCGTGCTGCTCCACGCGCCCTTCTGGGTGCTGCCTCTTCCGATGCTCGCGTCCGAAGGGCTGAAGGCGGCCTTCCTCTGGCACGCGACGCGGGACGCGGTCGGTCTCGAGCTCCGCGTCGATCTCGCCGAGACGAAGAAGGTGCTCCGCGCCTCGCTGCCCTTCTTCATCGCGTCCGCGGCGGTCTACCTGGGATCGAGCATCGACGTCGTCCTCCTGCGCGAGCTCGTCCCCGAGGGCTCGGAGGAGGTCGGCTGGTACAGCGCCGCCCGCGAGATCGCGCGCCTCTCCGCGCTCATGATGCCCGTCCTCACGGGTGTGCTCGTCCCGATGATGAGCCGCGCGATGCATCGCGACGAGGCGGAGTTCTTCCGCCTCGTGCGCCGCGGGATGGAAGGCGTGAGCGTCGTGTCGATTCCGCTCACCCTCCTGCTCGCGCTGAGCGCCGAGCTCGTCATCCGGCTCGTGCTGAAGGAGAAGTTCCTCCCGGCCGCGCACAGCCTCGTGTGGCTCGCGCCGACGTTCGTCCTCGCCTACGCGAACGCGCTCTTGTGGCTGGCGCTCATGATCATGAAGCGATCGTGGACGATCGTGGTCATCTCGCTGATCGGCATGGCGCTCTTGCCGCTGTTCATCCTCGGGATCGTGCCGCTCACGCGCTCGCTCGGTCCCGGCAGCGCGGCCATGGGCGTCGCGATCGCGCTGTCCGCGCGCGAGCTCGTCAACGTCCTCGTCTTCCTCGCCGTCATCGGCAAGCGCACGCTCGATCGCCGCGCCGTCTCCGCGATCGTCAAATCGCTCGCGATCTGCGGAGTGGTGCTCGTCGTCCACCGCTTCCTGGCCTTCCTCGGCCCGGCGCGCCTCGTCGTCGATGCGCTCGTCTACGGCGTCCTCGCGCTCGCCACCGGCGTGATCCGCATCGGCGACATCATGAACGTGCTCCGCATGATCCGCGATCGGAAGAAGATCCAGGCGGAAGCGGCGGAGAGCTCGGCGACGCAACCGGGCGAGGCGGCGTGAGCATGCTCACGCGAGGCGCTTCGCGAGCTCCTTGATCGCCTTCGGCTGCGAGGCGTCCTCGAAGAGCTGAGGCAAGAAGGACGGCGGGACCGGCAGCTCCTTCGAGAGGCGGTTGAGGCTCACGGCTTGGACGCGCTCGCGGAGCGCGCGGCCGCGGCCGGCGGCGATCGCGGCGTCCGAGGGCGTCTCGATCGAGCGGATGCTCACGTTCTCGAGCGCCGCGCGCTCCTCGTTCGAGAAGAGCGGGGGGAGCACGCAGTTGACGACGATCTTGCCGATGGGAAGCTTGAGCTCGTCGGTGAGGGCGCGCGCGAGCTCGATCGTCTCCGTCGTGGGCATCTCCTCCGGCAGCGTGACGAGCACGACCGCGCAGGTGCTCTCGTCCTGGAAGAGCTGCCACGCGCGCTCGGCGTCGCGGCGCAAGAGGCCGGGCGGAACGACGTCGACGATCACCTTCGGCACGCGGAGCATGTCGAGGCCGTGACCGGTCGCGGGCGCGTCGAGGATGACGACGTCGAAGCGGTTCGTGCCGTCCTCGAGCACCTCCGTGGTGTGGAACCACGCCTTTCCGAGCATCGCCCACTCCTGCATCCCCGGGACGGCGCGGAAGAACGTCCGCACGTAGCGGTTGTCGAACAGGAGCTTGTAGAGTGCACGCGAGTGGAGCACCATCGCGCCGTACTCTTCGAGCGCGAGCATCGGCTCCATGTTGACGGCCCAGACGTTCGGGGCGACGGGCTTGATCTCCGGCCCGACGAGCTCGGACCCGAACATCGTCGACAGCCGCTCCTTCGCGTTGCACATCGCGACGAGCACACGCTTGCCCTTCTGCGCGAGAGCGAGCGCTTGGGCGGCGCATACCGTCGTCTTCCCGACTCCCCCCTTGCCGGTCACGATGAGGAAGCGCTTGCTCTCGAGCCCTGGCCTTCGAGGCGGCGACGAAGGAGACGAAGGAGAAGTCATTCGGGGCCGGCACCATACCACGCGGCGCGGGTGGTTCTTCCGGTCTTTCCGGAGGGTTGGGCATCGCGCAAGCCCCCCTCGGCGACCGGCGCTCGGAGGCGACCTGCATCCGCCCACACGCGTCTACTGCACGGACGACGGGCGCCGAAGGCCGGCTGGTAGCCGCGAAAAGTATCGCCCTCCCTGCGGTTTCTGCTGAGGCTCGTTGACTCACTAGAGCTTGTCGGCTCTGATGCCAACATGGGTTTCTCCGCGTCGCGTTCCCTTCGCGCGTTCGGCATCACCCTGTCCGCAGTTGCACTCGTCGTGGCCTGCGGATCGGAAGGAGCATCAACATTCGGTCCAGGCGTCCTCGACGACGACGCAGGCTCACCGCCGCCGCCGATCCTCGGCGGAGGTCCGAGACCCGACGGAGGACAGGGCAACAGCGGCACGTGCCGACCGCGCACGTGCGAAGAGCAAGGCATCGAATGCGGGCCCGCCGGCGACGGCTGCGGCGGCATCATCGAATGCGGAACGTGCGGAGAGGGCATGCGGTGCGGAGGACCGGGCGCGCTATCGAAGTGCGTTCCGATTCAACTCGCGACCGGATGCACGCCGAAGACGTGCGAGGAGCTCGACATCGAGTGCGGACAAGCCGGCGACGGCTGTGGCGGCATCCTCAACTGCGGAACGTGCCCGGCGGGACAGCAATGCGGCGGTCCGGGCGCCTTCGCTCGATGCGTGTCCGCAAGCGTGCTCGGCCCCGACGGCGGCGCGTGCGTACCGAAGACCTGCGACGACTACCGCGCGGAGGGCAAAGACTGCGGTCTCCAGAGTGACGGCTGCGGTGACATCATCGACTGCGGCGGATGCGTGGACCCCGCGTTCTGCGGTGGCGGCGGCCCGAGCAAGTGCGCTCCCGCGGGCGGCAACCCGTGCGTGCCGAAGACGTGCGCGGACTACCCGGGCAAGTGCGGCCCGCAACCGGACGGCTGCGGCGGCGTGACGGAGAACTGCGGGACGTGCACTCCGCCGCAGGTCTGCGGCGGCGGCAGCGTCCCGAGCGTCTGCGGCGGCGGCGTCGTCACGGGCCCCGACGGCGGTGCATGCACTCCGATCGAGACCTGCGGGCCGAAGCAGTGCGGGAAGATCGCGGACGGCTGCGGCGGCATCCTCGACTGCGGCACCGACAACTGCGCGCCCGGTGAGGTCTGTGGCGGAGCCGGCGTGCCGAACGAATGCGGGACTCCGCCTTGTACGCCCATCGAGGTCTGCCCGGCTGGGCTGAACTGCGGAAGCATCGCCGACGGGTGTGGCGGGCTCGTCCAGTGCGGACCGCCGGACGCCTGCACGCCGCCCGAGATCTGCGGCGGCGGCGGTATCCCGAACGTCTGCGGCGGCGGCTCGGTCGTCGCCGACGGCGGCGGGCCCTGCCAGCCCATCACGACCTGCCTCCCGAACCAGTGCGGCCCGATCGCCGACGGCTGTGGAGGCATCCTCGACTGCGGGACCTGCGCGAACGGCATGGCGTGCGGCAGCGGCGGCACGCCGAACGTCTGCCCGGGGACGTGCATCCCGCGTACGCAAGCGGACTGCGCGACGCTGGGCTTCAACTGCGGCTACATCGCCGACGGCTGCGGCGGTCCTCCGATCCAGTGCGGCGCGACCTGTCCGGATGGAGGCATCTGCGGCCTCGACAGCCCGAACGTCTGCAGCTCGGGCGGCGTCTTGTGCAAGAACTTCTGCCAGCACCAGGCGACGTGTACGCCGACGACGAAGACGCGCGTGACCGGCAAGGTCTACGCGCCGAACGGGAAGCTCCCTATCCCGGGCGCGCTCGTTTACGTGCCCAACGGCTCGATGACGCCGCCTTACGGCCTGACCCCGATCCCGTCGGGCGTCCAAAACGGCACGTGTGAACAGTGCAACCAGACGGCGAGCGGCGAACCACTCGTGAGCACGAGGAGCAACTGGGACGGATCCTTCACGCTGGAGGACGTTCCGGCAGGCATCTCGTTCCCGCTCGTCATCCAGCTCGGAAAGTGGCGAAAGCTCATCACGGTCGGTCCGATCCAGCCCTGCCAGACGGCCGTCCTGGATGGGTCGAGCTCGAACCGGCCGCTCCCGCGTCTGCCCACTCGCCAGAACGAGAACGGGATGGGCGTCGACAACATCCCGCTCGTCGCGATCTCGACGGGATCGGTCGACGGGCTCGAGTGTGTCTTCCACAAGCTCGGGATCGAGACGACCCAATTCTCGAAGGGCAACGAGAGTGGGCGTATCCGGCTCTATCGGAATGCTTCCGGCGGAAGCGCCGGGGCGAGGATCGGCAACGGCACCACGCCGTCGGCGACCACGCTCTGGAACACGCAAGACAACCTCGACCAGTACGACGCCATCGTCTTCGGTTGCGGCGGCCCGCCCGGTGACTGGGCCACTGGCAACACCGCACGGGAGGCCCAGGCCCGCCTCCGTCAATACGCCGACAAGGGCGGCCGCGTGTTCGCCACGCACTACCAGTACGTGTGGCTGTACAACAACACGGCGGGCACGGCGCCGTACTGGCAAAACAGCGTCAACTGGGACGTCCGCAACGAGCGGTACTCGACCGACAACGGAGGGACGACCACGCAACCGCGGTACGGTGGGTACTGGGACGGCGAGATCACGGCCGGGCCGCCGGGGTCGAAGCGCGACATCTTCGCGCGGTGGCTCAACGCTCCGGGTGTCCAAGCGCTGCAGGCATCCGATCCTCCTCGGATCCGGATCACCGAAGCGCGCAACAACGCGGACCGCAACGTGCACACTGCGGCCGAGGAGTGGATCACGCGCTACGCCGACGGCGCCAACGGTAAGGCCGTCCTCCACTACACCTTCAACACGCCGCTCGGCGCACCGGCTGCCAACCAGTGCGGGCGCGTGCTCTTCAGCGACTTCCACGTCACCATCGGTGATACGAGTTCGTCGGTCTTCCCGAACCACTGCAACTCGAACAACGGCGAGCTGACGAACCAGGAGAAGGTCCTCGCGTTCTTCCTCTTCGACCTCACGTCGTGCATCGAGACCCCCGAGCCGCCGACCTGCAAGCCGCGCACGTGCGCGGACTATCCGCCGAACACGTGCGGGCAGCAGAGCGACGGCTGCGGCGGCCTCACGGAGAACTGCGGGACGTGCCCGACCGGACAGACCTGCGGCGGCGGCGGCGTCCCGAACCAGTGCGGCGCGCCCAGCCCGTGCGTACCGAAGACGTGTGCAGACTACAACGCGACCTGTGGCGAGGTCCCGGACGGCTGCGGCAGAGTCATCAACTGCGGGGACTGCCCGCCCGGCCAGACCTGCGGCGGAGGCGGCGTCGCGTACCAGTGCGGCGCGCCCTCGTGCACGCCGCGCACGTGCGAGGAGCTCGGCGTCGCCTGCGGCGACACGGGTGACGGCTGCGGCGACGTCATCCACTGCGGTGACTGCCCGCCGGGACAGACCTGCGGCGGCGGCGGCGTCCCGAACCAGTGCGGCGCGCCCGCGTGCACGCCGCTCACCGAGTGCCCACATGGCAAGAACTGCGGTGAGATACCCGACGGGTGCGGAGGCGTGGTCGCCTGCGGTACGTGCCCGGACGGCGAGACGTGCGGCGGCGGCGGCGCGCCGAACGTCTGCGGCGCAGCGAGCTGCTCGCCGAAGACGTGCGAGGACGTCGGCGCGCAGTGCGGCATGATCAGCGATCAGTGCGGCGGTGCGCTCACCTGCGGCACGTGCCCGGGTGAGGCCTTCTGCAACGAAGACAACCTCTGCGTGCCGCCCGTCTGCCAGCCGAAGACCTGTGCCGAGCTCGGCGCCGAGTGTGGACGCGTCGCGGACGGCTGCGGCGGACTCACCCCCGACTGCGGTGAGTGCCCGCCGGACACCATCTGCGGTGGCGGCGGAATCCCGAACAAGTGCGGCAAGAACCCGTGCACGCCGGCGACGTGTGCCGACCTCCAGGCACAGTGCGGGCGTGTCTCGGACGGCTGCGGTGGGCTCACGCCGGATTGCGGCACCTGCGAGGGCTTGCTCTCGTGCAGCAACGGCAAGTGCATCCAAGCCTGTACGCCGCGCACGTGCGAAGAGGCCGATGCCGAGTGCGGTCCGATCTCGGACGGCTGCGGCGGCATCGTCGACTGCGGTCCGTGCCCGCCGGGCAAGGAGTGCGGTTACAACAACGTGGCGAACAAGTGCGGCTCCGGCGGGCCGAAGTGATCGCCTGATCCGGATCGCCTGACGGCGATCGTCACCCCGCGAGCCCGACCGGAAACGGTCGGGCTCGCGTCATTTGGAAGGCTCGCTCCTCTCCTTCTTCTGCTTCGCCTTGCGGCGACGCCGGTCGTGCGTCGCGTACGCGACGGCTCCGGCGGCGAGGCCCGCGGTGAACAGCGCCGCGCTCACGAGCGGAGCGCTCACGAACGTCGCCGTGGCCGCGACGGCTCCACCCAGCATCCAGTGGAACGCTTCGTCGCGCGCGCTCGTCGACGGAGCGCGGAAGTCCGGAGGTGGCTCGTCGTCACGTCGCGGGGGCCGTCCTCGATAAGGCGACATCACACTCTCACACTCCTCCGATTCGATGCTCTCATCGGCCGGGCTCGTCTCGGAGTCGTGTGCTTTCGTCGTGGGCTCGTCTCGGCGCTCTGCGTGGACGGACATCGTCCCCGAGCCCCGGCTCCGGGCGACCGCCGTAGAACCCGGCGCTGTGCTAGATCGGCGCCGTGCTGCGGCTACTTCCGCTCGGCGGCCTCGGTGAGGTCGGGATGAACTGCATGGCGCTCGAGCAGCGCGGCGAGGTCCTGCTCGTCGACTGCGGCGTCATGTTCGACGACCGAGGGCTGGGCGTGGACGTCATCCATCCCGACTTCTCGGCGCTCGACGAGCTCGGGCACGTGGTCGGGCTCGCCGTCACGCACGGGCACGAGGACCACATCGGAGGCATCCCGTACCTCCTGAAGAGGTTCGACGTCCCCGTCTACGGCCCGCCGTATGCGCTCGGGCTCGTCCGCGAGCGGATCGCCGAGCACGAGGTGCTCGAGCACGCGCGGCTCTTCGAAACGCGACCGGGGCGACCGTTCGAGCTCGGCTCGTTCGTGATCGAGCCCATCCGCGTCACGCACTCGATCGCGGACGCGACCGCGCTCGCCATCACGACCGACGAGGGAATGGTCATCCACACGGGCGACTTCAAGTTCGACGAGTCGCCACCCGACGGTGAGCTGTTCGACGTCGATCGCTTCCGCGCGCTCGGCGACGCCGGCGTGACGCTCCTCATGTCCGACTCGACGAACGTCGACGCCGAAGGCGCCACCGGCAGCGAGACCGACGTGGGGCACGTCCTCGAGCGGCTCGTGCTCGAGACGCGCGGCGCCGTCGTCATCGCCATGTTCGCGTCCAACGTGCACCGGCTCCGCCTCCTCGGAGAGATCGCGCGCCGTGCCGGCCGGAAGATCGTGCTGCTCGGTCGCGGCGTCGGTGTCCACGCACGCGTCGCGCGGGCGACGGGATACCTTCCCTGGCCGGACGAGCTCGTGCTCCCCGAGGAGATGGCGCGAGAGCGACCGCGAAGCGAGCTCCTCGTCATCGCCACGGGATCGCAAGGTGAGGAACGCGCCGCGCTCGCACGGCTCGCGCGCGGCGACCACCCGTCGTTCGAGGTCGTGCCGGGCGACCGCGTCATCCTCTCCGCGCGGACCATCCCCGGCAACGAGCCCGAGGTGCACGCGATCCTCGGCCAGCTGTTGCGCCGCGGGGTCGACGTCGTCTCGCGCGCGACCGAGCGCGGCGTCCACGTGAGCGGCCACGGGCACCGGCCCGATCAGCGGCGCATGCTGGAGCTCGTACGCCCGCGGTGCTTCGTCCCCGTCCACGGGACGATCCACCATCTGACACGGCACGCGGCGCTCGCACGCGAGATGGGCGTGCCGAGCGTGTGCGTCGTCGAGAACGGACGCGTGGTCGAGGTGACGCGAGACGGCGCGATGCTGGGCGAGACCTACGGCGCGGGACGCGTGCACGTGTGGGCCGGACGGGAGGTACCGGCCTCGGTGCTCCGCGAGCGCGCCGCGCTCGCCCAGGAGGGCACGGCGTTCTGCTTCGTCCTCATCCATCCCGCTGCCCCGGGCGAGCGCGGAAGGATGGAGGTCTTCGTCAGCACGCGCGGCGTGATGGACGACGACAGGGTTCACCTCGATCTCGCCGCCGTGGAAGAAGCCGTACGGAAGGCGCTGCTCGAGGCGCCGGAGCACGCGACGGACGACGAGCTCGCGGAGCAAGCTCGCCTCGCCGTGCGGAGGACGCTCAAGCACCTCCGTGGCATGAAGCCGATGACCGTCGCGCGCGTGCATCGGATCGGCGCCGCCTCCGCAGCGACGGGCCCGAGCCTGGTCCCGACGGTGGAGCCGACATGACGCACGATCACGCGCATCGTCGCGAGCCGAGAAACGGCGCCCCGAAGGCCAGCGCCTTCGTCGTCGGCAAGCTGCGCGAGTGCGACGCGAGGCTCGCCGCGGTCGTCCCGCGCCTCCTCGCGAAGGAGGTCGACGACGAGGCCGTGCACGACCTCCGCGTCGCGATCCGCCGGATGCGCACGCTTCTCAAGATGTCGCGTGACCTCTTCGGGCCGTGGCACACGAACGTCGTGCGCGACGCGTTCGCGCAGGTGATGCGCGCCACGGGCGAGCTGCGCGACGAGGAGGTCCTGCAGGAGACGCTCGCGAGCGCGGCGGAGCGCATCCCCGAAGTGGCGAAGTGGCTCGAAGGGCGCAAGGCCCGCGAGGCGCGGCTACGCCGCGCCGTCATCGCGCGCATCGAGCGCGGCGACCTCGATCGAGCGCGCCTCCTCCTGAAGGCGCTGCTCGTCTTCCCCGTCGACCCCGAGCGCGATCTCGATCTCGCGCGCTTCGCACGACGCACCGTCGAGCGCGCACGCCGGAAGGTCGAACGGCGACGCGAGGTCGACACGAGCGACGTCACGGGGATGCACGACCTCCGCATCGCGTACAAGGAGCTCCGCTACTCCATCGAGCTGCTCGCCGAGGCGCTGCCGATCGACGCCCGCGCGCTGCTCGAGCCGGCCACGGTGTTCCAGAAGCGGCTCGGCGAGCTGCACGACGTCGACGTGGCGATCGAGGTCGTCCGGAACGCGAAGAACCTGTCCGCGGCGGCCCGTGAGGAGACGCTCGCCCTGCTCGCGGCGATGCGCGACAAACGGGTCGCCAAGTACCTGCGCGAGCTCGATCCGCTCGGCGCCGGCGTCCACGCGCGGATCTCCTCGTCGACGTCGAAGGAGAGCGCGGCGCGAACGGATGAGCTCCCGGCGCCCTCCGGCGAGGAAGGCGGGGGAAACCCGGCAGAGCTCGATCGCGACCGCCTCTCCTCCGAAGGGGCGTCGGATGGCCCGAAGTCCGCACCCCAGTGACGACCGGAACGAGGTGGGAAAGGCACCGACGAGCGCACCACCACGGCGCAAAATCCCTTTCCGCCCCGACTCCAGCGGCCGTCGACGACCTCATAGGATGTCGACATTGCTCCGATTTACGGAGCTTGACCCGTGTTGACCCGGTGCAAGATACTCCCCCCCGTGGGCCCCGCTACGTCCACGCTTTGCCCGATGGGCCGCCGGCGGAAGCCCGGCGAGACGTCCTGAGTGAGCAGGAAGAAGGAAGGGTTTCTTGATCACCTGTCCCAAGTGCACGAAGGACAATCAAGACCACTACAAGTTCTGCCTCGGTTGCGGCGCGGAGCTTCCACGTGACGCGGCCCCGAAGCCGTTCACGCCGCAGACGCCGCCGCATGGCATCAAGGCGCAGTCGGGAGCGCCGGCTGCAGCGCCGGTCTCGCATGCCGTCTCGAGCGGACCGAGCGGGTCCATGCAGCAGCCGCTGGTGCAGCCGGTGAGCGCGCCCGTGCAGGCGCCGCCTCCCGTCGTCCCGATCGCGAGCTCGTCGCAAGCACCGGCGGGCACGGCCTGCCCGCAGTGCGCTCACGTGAACGCGCCGTCGAACCTCTTCTGCGGGTCATGCGGTTTCCGCCTCGGCGGTGTCGCCGCTCCGCCGAAGGTCGCGTCGGTGCCCGCAGCCGCGACCGGCGGCGGCGTCGTGCTCACGGCCCTTCGCGCCGACGGCAGCGAGGCCGGGACGTACCACCTCCCGCCGGGGACCGTCACCGTCGGCCGCGAGACGGGGAGCATCTTCGCGGGCGACAGCTACCTGTCTCCGCGTCACGCCACCTTCCGGCAGATCAACGGTCGCGTCACCGTGAAGGACGAGGGCTCGCTGAACGGCGTCTACAAGAAGCTCGTTCGCGACGTCCCCGTCGAGCTCCGTCCGAACGACATGTTCCGTATCGGGCAGGAGATCATCAAGTACGAGGCTCTCGAGCCGCAGCCGCCCGGGCCCGACGGCGTCGAGCGCCTCGGCTCTCCTTCGAAGGGCTACGTCGGTCGCATCGCGCTCGTCATCGGTCGCGACGTGACGGGCAACGCGTTCCCGATTCCCGAGACGGGAGTCCACCTCGGCCGTGAGCGCGGCGACGTCCTCTTCCCCGAGGATGGCTACGTGTCCGGCTTGCACTGCCGTCTGACGTGGGAGCCTTCGCCGGACGGCCGAGGCGGGCGTCTGATGCTGACGGATCTCGGGAGCTCGAACGGCTCGTTCCTCCGCCTCCGTGAAGAGACGGACCTGAAGAACGGCGACGTCCTCCTCATGGGACAGCAGCTGTTCCGAGTGGCCTGCTGATGGCGGCGGAGCTGGGGGAAGGAACGCCGCCCCGCACGATCCGCGTCGTCGCAGCGGTCATCGAGCGCGAAGGCAAGTACCTCATCACGCAGAGGCGCGCGACCGCGGTGCTCCCGCTCATGTGGGAGTTCCCGGGCGGACGCGTCGAGGCGGGTGAGACCGATCAGCAAGCGCTCAAACGCGAGATGCAGCATCGCCTCGGCGTCGAGATCGACGTCGGAAAGCTCATCTCGTTCGTGAGCCACCCTTACGAGCACTACGTCGTCGATCTCTTCCTCTACGAGTGCTCTCTCGTCGGCGACGCCCCCCTCGAGCCGCGCGCCGTCAATGCCTTCCGCTGGGTCGCGAGCAACGAGTTCGACCAGTACCCGTTCACGCCGGCGGACGAGGCCTCGATGAATAAACTGCTCGGGGTCTCCTGAGCCCGAGCAACGACGACCGGAGTGACGTCGCATGCGCCGCGTGGCCTTGCTCTTCGTCGTTCTCCTCTCGGCTGCGTGCACGCGTGATCCGTCCTCGGATCCCGCCGCGGCCGAGGGTCGAGCGCAGGCACTGCTCGGGCCGTACAAGAACGCGCTCAAGAACGAGCTGACGACGGCGCTCGGCCAGGGGCCCGCGGCGGCGATCGACGCGTGCGCGTCGCGCGCGCCTGCCCTCGCGGCCGAGCACTCGCGCGACGGCGTGCGCGTGGGTCGCTCTGCGAAGAAGCTGCGGACACCGGCCGACGCTCCTCCCGAGTGGCTCGTGCCGGTGATGGACGAGCTCGAGAAGACACGACCGATCAAGGGCAAGGTGGTGCCGCTCGGGCAAGGGCGCTGGGGGTACGCCGAGCCGATCTACATCCAGGCGCAATGCCTCGTCTGCCACGGCGAGACGATCGCGCCGGAGATCGACGCGAAGCTCCGCGAGCGCTACCCGACCGACGCCGCGCGTGGCTTCAAGATCGGTGATTTTCGCGGGGTCTTCTTCGTCGAGCTCGATCGAAGCGCGTTTCCGAAGCCTTGAGATCAGAGAACGAGCGGGTGCGGGTTGGGACCGAACGGGTTCTCGCGCACCTTCGCGAGCGCGGCGAGGTAAGACCACATCTCCTTCGCGCCGCCCGTGCCCTCGGGGAGCGTCACGCCCGCGGACACCTTGCCCGTGGTGCCGACCTTGACGTTCGGTCCGATGACCAGCGCGGACAGCGCAGGAGCGTGATCGGAGCCCGGGAGGCTCCGGGCGAAGTCGCCGTGGAGCATCACGGTGACGTTCATCGCGGCGAGCTCGGGCTCGCTCCGTAGCCGGGAGATGAACGTCTTCAGCGCGGGGATGATCTCGGAGGTCATCCTGCGCCGGACGGTCTGACCGGTGCGGTCGCCGTGCGTGTCCCAGCCCGTGTCCGACAGCGTGACGACGTTCGTGCCCGCGCGCAGCATGAGCTCGGCGGCGGCGAGCTTCGCGGGGATGGTCTCGAGCCTCGCGCCCGTGCTGACGTTGTATGCCTGGGCGATCCTGGCGATGTCGATCGCGAGCGGCGGCTTCGCGAGCGAGTCGGCGAGCGTCGCGTACGCGTCCTTGGCGAACGCCGTCGAACGCGGGTTCTTCGCGAGATCGCCGGCGCTCATCGCCGTCGCTCGGGCGAGGGCTGCGCCCGCCGCGTTGCGCGCGGGCTTCTTGAAGTCGATCGCGCCGAGGCCCAGCGCCGTGCTGACGTCGCCCATCGTGCGGAGGAGCTGGAGCGAGACGCCGTTCTCCGGCGGAGGCGCGCCCGGGACGGGAAGCCCGCCGAGGGCCGCCGCCTTGAACGCCGCGTCGCCTCCCATCGCGGCCGCGAGCTGGAGCACGAAGCTCCGCGAGCCGTTCATGTAGTTGTTCCGCTGCGCCGTGATGTGATCGGTCGCGCCGTGGCGGACGCCGATGGCGGCCATGTGCCCGAGCGCCCAGTCGCCGAGCGTGCCGATGGTGCCGGCGTCGACGTAGAGGTCGTTGGCGAGCTTCCTGACGTTCGACGAAGTCACGCCGAACGCTCCGGAGCCGAGGAAGGAGTCCGGGCTCGAGAAGAGCGCGTTGAAGCCGCCCTCGAAGAAGACGGAGACGACCGCGGCCTTCCCCGCGGGCGCGGCCTCCGCGTTCCCGAGGAGCGAGCGCCCGGCGATGCGCGTCCCGACGGCGGCACCGGCGGCAGCCGCGAATCCTTTCAGACATGCACGACGCGAGAGCGCGACACGTTTCGTCATGAAACCCCTCTCCTCGATGGAGTCCGACCCGGAAGTCGCGAGCCCCCTTCAGTACATCAGAAAGCCGGTCGACGAGAGAACGCTGGCGCAGGCGTAGGCCCAGCGCCGGCGCGGCGAGGCCTCGCGCGTCACCGCCTCGGTCGCGCCACCGCCGTAGGTCTCGGTCGTCGTCTCGAGCGCGACGGACGCGCATGCGTCGATCTGCTCGGGCGTGCCGTGGCGGCTCCAGAAGCGGCGGATCCATCCCGCGCACTCCGCCTTCGCCGTCTCCGGCGTCGGCGCCGTCGCGTACTTCGGGTCGGCGCTGCCACCCGAGATGTCGCCCGTGAGCCGCAGACACCCCTCGAACGCGACGTCGAACGCGGTGTTGATCAACACGGCGCTCGCGATCGGCTCGATGAACCAGCGATCGTTGGGCTGACCGAAGGTCCCACCCGTCGTGGCGATGAGCGACGGATTGTTCTGCCCGCCGAGGACGCGCGAGTACTCCGTGACGAGCGCGGTGTACGGCTTCACGCGGGCGCGATCGGCATGCGCCGCCTGATTGATGGTCGACGCGAGGTCTTCGCCGCCGAGGCCGATGTGCGGGCGGCCCCACTCCTCCTCCGAGCACGCCGGCGCGTCGGGATCGTCCGCGCCCGTGCCGTCGGCGTCGGGATCCTCGCCGTTCTGGCCACCGATGGGCGCGTCGTACGTGCACTGTCCGCCCAGGAGGCAATCCGGCCCCCAGTTGCAGGCGAACGCGCTCGAGACCAGCGCCCCGCACACGACGGAGACGAACGTCCTCCGCGTCCAGCGGCCGAGCTCGATGTCGTTCTCGATGTCCGCGCGCATGACGAGCCTCCTAATCGCAGAAGCCAGGCTCCCGAGCGATGGAGCCGATCGCAGACTGGATGGTCTTCTGTGCCTTGAACGTGTCGACGCAGCGGTCGAGGATGCGGCCCTCGCAGCGGTTGTCCTCGCGGCCGTACAGGTACTTGAACGCGAGCCGGCAGGCGTTGACGGAGAAGTTCTCCGACTCCACGAGCGCCATGACCAGCTCCCTGTCGTTGCCGATCATCTTGCCGCCGAGCAGCTCCTGCGGGCCGCCGCGGTAGGCGTCGAACTTCTCGCCCTTTCGCGGAAGGATCGACGCGACCTTGTCGAGGGCGAACCAGCCGTCGTAGTGGCAGCCCCTGCACGCGGCCGACTGGCGGCCGTTCGCGCTCTGGTCGGCGTCCGGCGAGACCGTCACCGCCGTGAGCCGCAGGCCCACGACGTTGTTCATGATGCGATACGCGGTGGCGATCTTGAGGCCCTGCTCCTCGTTGCCTTCGTACCGCTGGTACCAGTCGATGCTGCGGAAGTAGCCGAGGCCGTTCGGATCGTCCTCGTAGACGGCCACCTGGCCCGCGATCGGCGCCAGCCGGTACTTGCCGAGGAACATGTTCGACCACGGCTTCTTGTCGGCGAGGACGCGCTTGGCGATGTGGTACGGCGCGTCCTCGAGCGAGCTCGCGCCGGGCCCGTCGTTGAACTGCGTGTTCACGAACCGCGCGAACCGCTCGTAGAAGTCGGGGCTCTCGAGGAGGCGGTCGATCGCCTCCTTCGGATCCGACGAGCTCATGAGCTCCGCCGAGGCGGTCTTGCCGGTGATGGCGATCGACAGGCGGTTCGCGCAGCGCTCGTTGAACGCCTTGATCGCATCCTGCGGCTCGTCCGCGTTCGCACGCCGACTCCCCGCGACCGTCGCGGCGACCATGATGGCCGCGACCAACCCGAACCCACGCGCGGCGCCGAGGAGAGCGCCACGAAGACGTACGCGCCACGCGGAGGAGCTCATCGCGCAATCACCTTCCCGGAGAGGTTGAGCGCCTTCGCGATCGCCTGCGCGTCCTTGTCGGCGAGGACCGACGAGAACGAGCTCGGCAGCGACTTCGTCCCGGCGTCGAAGGCGGAGAGCGCGGCGCCGATCTTCGAGAGGTCGCAGGGCTCGGCGGTGAGCACGCTCGCGAGCTCCTCGCTGAGCGGAGCGATCTTCGCGGTCACGTCCTGGATGACGGCGGCGATGTTGGCGAGGGTCTGCGCGAGGAGGTGGAGGATGCCGGCGTTCGCCTTCTCGTTCCGCCCGAGCAGCGCGTCCTCGAACTTCTCGATCAGGACGTTGAGGTCGGCGGGGGTCTTCGCCCCCGCGATGCCGATGTTGAGCGCGTGGCACGCAGCGAGGAGCTTGTCGAGGATGTGCTCGCTGACGCCGGCCTGCTTGAAGATGTTCTCGACCCAGTCGGTCATGATCGAGGTCTCGACCTCGAACACCGACTTCGAGGCGGCGAAGCCCGCCTGCTCCGCGCCCGCCGGAGCCTTCTGCTTGAACGTGCGCTCGAACACGGCGCCGGAGCCGACGATCGCGTTGAAGATCGCCTGATCGATCGGAGCCGCCGCCTGCTTGGTCGCCGCCTGCAGCGACGCCACGAGGTTCTTCGCGTTGGCGACGAGCTCGCCCGTCGCGCTCGTCACGAGGTTCTGGAAGCCGGCGACGGCGCTCGACTGCGCCTTCAGCAGCGCGTCGGTGTCGATCGGGACGCCCGCGGCCTCGAGGGCCGAGAAGAGCGCGCCTTGCGCCGCGATGACGGCGTCCGCGACCGCATCGACGAGCGAGTTGAGGTCGGTCGAGAGGACGCCGACGACAGCGATGGAGTTGGCGAGCTGAGCGTTGACGTACGTGTCGAGGACGTTGAGGTAGTTCTGCACGCCGGGGACGCCCCGCTTCTGGAGCGTCACGAGGATCTCGGTCTTGAAGGAGGTGGCCGTGTCGATCGTGGCGTCGATGACGAACGCCTGGACGAAGGCGGGCAGCCCGTTGACGACGCCGGCGCCGAGGATCGCCCCGCCGATGTCGAGGACCTCCATGATGAAGAGGTTGGTGCCCGTGCCGTCGTTCGGGACGTCGACCTCGAAGGCGCCGCCCATGCCGACGTCGGTCTCGGTCACCGGAGTGAGGTCTCCGTTCTCCTCCAGCTTCGAGACGCGGACCTTCTTCGCGAGGGCGAGGATGTCGCGGCCGGCGAGCTTCTGCTTGGTGCTCCCCGCGCCCTCCGACGAGATGCGCCCGTTCACGCGGAAGCTGCCGGCCTCCTCGCGCTCACCGGCGGCGCTCCGCCCGTCGACCGGGATGTTCTGTCGGTACTTGTGCGAGCTCGACGTCGGCTCGCCGCAACCCGACACGAGCACGGCAAACGCCATAGGCATCGCGATGAGCGCCGAACGCAGGATTCCCATACCAACCTCCGCGACGCCCTCCGAAGCAACCGAGATTCCATGCCGCTGGAGCTGCCGTCGGACACGCGCTCACACGACGAAAAGAATGGAATCTCCTCGGGTTCGTCGAGACGAAGCGCGTGGCCAGGAGCATCCGGGAGCCCCGAGTCCAGCCCCACCGAATCTTTCCGGTGGTCACTGTCGTGAAGGCCTCAGGTCTCCAGGATCGGCCCGAGCGCGAGGACCCGCTCGCCGCTCGCCAAGAGCTCGAAGAGTACGCGGTTGTGCGCCGGCATGAGCACGTCGAGGACCGCGCGCGCCGCGTTCCGAGCAGGCCCGGCACCCTTCGGCGGGGCGGGCGGGTCGAGCCGCTGGCGTGGGGGCCGCGCGACGGCGACGACCACGCGTCGCCGCGTGCGCTCGTCGAGTCGCCGTTCGATCTGCTCGACGGCGGCGTCGAACCCGCCGAGCACGTCGACCAGCCCGACGTCGTGCGCGTCCTTGCCGGTGTAGACGCGGCCGCGTGCGAGCTCCTCGACGCGAGCCTCGGACATGTGCCGGCCGGAGGCGACGACGCCGATGAACGCACGGTACGTCGCCTCGAGCTCGCGCTCGAGCGCGGCGCGATCGTCGTCGCTCAACGGTCCGATCGGAGACAGGAGCGAGGCGTGCGCGCCGCGCTCGATCACGCACGTCGAGATCCCGAGCCGTGTCAGGAGGGGATCCAACGAGAGGCGCGCGGCGACGACACCGATCGAGCCCGTCACCGTCGTCGGCTGCGCGACGATGCACGCGGCAGGGGCCGCCACGTAGTAGCCGCCGCTCGCGGCGACGTTCGCCATGTAGGCGACGACGGGCTTCTCGCGAGCGAGCTGCGCGATCTCGTGATGGATGAGGTCCGACGCGAGCGCGCTGCCGCCCGGAGAGTCGACGTGCAGGACGACCGCCTTCACGTTCCGATCGCGACGCGCGGCGCGGACCATGCGCCCGATGCGCTCGTCGGTCGAGAGCTCGCCGAGGATGCCGCCCGCGTGCGTGATGGCGCCGTGGACGGGGATGACGGCCACGACCGGAGGTCGGAAGGGAGACCGCAGGAGCGGTCGTTTCACGCGCGCGTGGTAGGCCGCGGCGTCGACCAGCATCGAAGGCTTTCGCGCGTCGCGCGACAAGCCCAGCTTCGACGGGACCTCGTCCTCGTACGCCACGTCGTCGGCGAGGCCCGCTTCGACCGCCGCTCGCCCGAAGTAAGGCGCCCCGTCCACGAGGGCTGCGGCACGCTCGCGGTCGATCCCCCTCCCCTCCGCGATCGCGTCGACGAGCGACTCGTGGAACGTGTCGAGCAGGCGCTCGAGCTGCGCGCGCTGCTCCGGGCTCATCGATTCGCGAACGAGCGTCTCGCCCGCGGCCTTGAACTCCCCGCAAGCGAAGACCTGCGGCTCGATCCCCGCACGATCGAGCGCACGCTTCACGTAGCGCGAGGACACGCGGAACCCCAGCGGCGCGAGCTGGGTCGTCGGCCCGACGAGCACCTTCGTCGCCGCGGTCGCGACGTAGACCTCTTTCGTACCGCCTCCCGTCGGCAGATGCACGGCGACCTCCTTGCCGGCCGCGCGCGCCCTCGCGAGGATCGACCGCAGCGACGTCGCCGTCGCCATGCCTCCGCCCATCGAGCGGAGCGTCACGAGCAGGCCCTTCACCCGCGGGTCGCGGATCATCGCGGTGACGACCTCGCCGAGCCAGTGGAGCGAGAGCGCCTTGTGCGCGCGTACGTCCCAGAAGCGAGGCTTGCCGACGACGTCGGCGACCGGACCGTCGATGCGGACGTGGAGCCACGTCCCCGGACGGACGCCCCAGCCACGAACCGCGAGCCGGAGCGGCAACGTGAGGAGGTCGAGGAGGAAGCCGATCCATCGCGCGATGATCATGACCGGACACCATACCGCGACCGTGCCATCGATCCGCGAGCCGAGGGCTCGGTCCGCCAACACGGGTCGAGCCCAGCCGACGCGCGAAGAAGAACGGACGAGGCACGAGCGCACGCGACTGGATGCGTCGGGATCATTCTCCACAGGCCGCACGCCTGGACGGGCGTCGCAGCGAGGGTAAGGTCCCGGCTCGATGCAACACGGTGAGGCTCGGGCGCCTCTCCCCTTTGCCTTTCCCCGCATCGCCGGAGGAAGCGAGTGTGGGGAGCTCGTGCGCTCCATCGATTGGTCGAAGACGCCGCTCGGGACGATCACGTCGTGGTCCGTCGGGTTGAAGACGGCGGTCTCCCTCGTACTCTCGTCCCGATACCCGATGGTCCTCTTCTGGGGGCCGCAACGTGTGCAGCTCTACAACGACGCCTTCGTCCCGAACCTCGGAGACGGAGAGCACCCGGCCGCGATGGGCCGACGCGCGGGCGACGCCCGAGGATCGTGTGACGCGGCGTCGACGATCTTCATCGCGCACACCGACGAGGTGATGCGACACGGAGAGCCGGTCGGTCGTGAAGACGAGCTCGTCCCGATCCGTCGCGGCGGGCGCTTGGAAGAGGCCTACTGGAGCTACTCGTTCTCGCCGGTCTACGAGCAGGACGGAAGGGTCGGCGGGGTCCTGGCGCTCTGGATCGAGACGACCGCGCGCGTGGTCGCTGCTCGACGCGCGCGGACGCTCCGCGCGTTCGCGGATCGGATCGCCAGCGTCACCGCCACCTCCGACCTGACGCGCACCGCGATGGAGGCGCTGAGCGACGCGCCCCCGGAGGACATCCCCTTCGTCGCATGCTACGAGCTCGGGCCGGACGGCAGCGTGCTCGGCTGCAAGTCGCCGGTCACCGACGGCGAGCTGCTGCGCGTCGTCCGTGAAGCGGTGGAACGACGCGGCGCGACACCTCATTCCGGATGCGTCGTCCCGCTTCCCTTCACGCCGCACGACGAGCATTCGAATCACCCGCGCGAGGTCTTCGTCGTGCCGCTCCCGGCCGACGAGTGGAGCCCGACCGAGATCGTCGTGTTCGGGCTGAACCCGCAGAGGCCGTTCGACGGCGCGTACCGCGAGCATCTGACCGAGCTCGTCGAGCGGCTCGTGCGCGCGCGCACGCGCATCGAGGCGATCCACGCGCGTGCGAACGCGGAGAGCGAGCGGCGAAACCTCCTCCTCCAGACGCCCGCGGCGACGGCGATGATGTCGGGCCCCGAGCTCGTGATCGAGCTCGCGAACGAGGCCTACCTCGAGTTCGTGCAACGCGACGTGATCGGGCTACGCTTCGTCGACGCGTTCCCCGAGGCGGCGAACACCGAGGTCCATTACCTCCTCCAGCGCGCCTACCGGACCGGCGAACGCCTCAGCCGCGCCGAGCTGCTCGTGCCGCTGATGCGCAACGGCGTCCTCGAGGATCGCTGGTTCACGTTCCACGTGCAGCCCACGCGGGATCGGAGCGGCGACGTCACCGGCCTCGTCGTCATCGTGTCGGACGTGACCGAGCCGGTCGTCGCACGCCGCACCCTCGAGGAGTACGCGCTCGAACGCGAGCGACTACTCGAGAAGGCCGAGGCCGCCAGCCGCTCGAAGGACGAGTTCCTCGCGATGCTCGGACACGAGCTACGCAACCCGCTGGCGCCCATCACGACGGCGCTGCACCTGATGAAGATGAAGGACCCGACCGCGCTCGCGCGCGAGCGCGCGATCATCGAACGGCAGTCGGCGCACCTCGTGAAGCTCGTCGACGACCTCCTCGACGTGTCGCGCGTCGCGCGCGGCAAGGTCAAGCTGCACATGAGCAGGATCACGCTCTCGGAGGTCATCGCACGCGCGGTCGAGACTGCGAGCCCGCTCTTCGAGAAGAAGCAGCACATCCTGACGATCGACTACGACGAGGACGACCCGATCCAGCTCGAGGGTGATCCGCTCCGCCTCTCCCAGGTCTTCGCGAACCTGCTGACGAACGCGGCCAAGTACACGTCGACGGGCGGTCGCGTGTCGCTCCGCGTGCGTCGCGACGGTGACGCCGTCATCGTTCGGATCGAGGACAACGGCGCGGGGCTCGCGCCCGATCAGATCCCGCACCTCTTCGACGCCTTCTTCCAGGGCCGTCGCACGATGGAACGGGCGCAAGGCGGCCTCGGGCTCGGGCTCGCGCTGGTGAAGAGCTTCGTCACGATGCACGGCGGCACCGTGAGCGCTTGGAGCGAGGGCTCCGGGCGCGGGAGCACCTTCGAGGTGCGGCTGCCGGCGCTCCCGCGCACCTTCGCGCCCGCGACCACGGAGGCGCAGGTCCAGACGCAGCCGCCCGTGGCGACCGGACGGCGAGTCCTGCTCGTCGACGACAGCGAGGACATCCTCGAGATCGTCTCGTCGCTTCTCCGCTGTCAGGGATACGACGTCAGGGCCGCGCCGGACGGACCGACGGCCCTGCAGCTCGCTGCGTCGTTCCGACCCGAAGTCGCCGTGCTCGACATCGGGCTCCCGGCGATGGATGGCTACGAGCTCGCGCAGCACCTGCGCGAGCAACTCGGGAAGGACGCGCCGAAGCTGATCGCGATGACGGGCTATGGTCAGAACGAAGACCGGGAGCGCGCTCGTCGTGCGGGGTTCGCGATCCATCTCGTGAAACCGGTCGATCCGGCGCAGCTCCTCGCGAGCATCGCAGGCTGAGCGAGCTCGGCGTTTCTTCCGGATCGGCGATCTCGACCGTGGCGCGCCGGCCCTCACCGCGTCGAGCCGACGCGCCTGACACGATGTACCGGCGCGCTACGTTCCCCGAGCATGGGTGGTGGTAGAGGCCTCGGAGAGGTCGACTTCGTCGATGGTGGCGTTTGCGGCGCCGCCGTGCGTGCGGTCGATTGGTCGAAGACGCCGCTCGGCCCCATCGCGTCGTGGTCGTCGGCGCTGAGGCAGGCAGCCGCCAGCGTCCTGCGTTCTCGTCCTCCGATGGCCCTCTACTGGGGACCCGAGCACATCTTCATCTACAACGATGCATTCCTCCGGAGCTTGGGTGATCGAGAGCCGTGGCTGATGGCGCGCCCCGCCGCGGAGGCTCTCCCGGAGGTCTGGTCGGTGATGGGACCGCGGATCGAGCACGTCATGCGGACGGCCGAGTCCGTCTGGGACGAGGACTGCCGTTTCGCGATCACGCACCGCGGTCGAGCCGAGGAGTCGTACTGGACCTACTCGCTCACGCCCGTGTTCGAAGAAGACGGGACGGTCGGCGGCGTGGTGAGCGCGGGCATGGAGACGACGTCGCGCGTCCAGGCGGAGCGCCGAATCCGGACGATGCGCTCGTTCTTCGACCGCAGCCTCAAGGCGACGAGCGCGTCGGAGGTGAGCGTGCTCGCCGTCGAGGCGCTCCAAGAGGAGCGATGGGAGTTCGCGTTCGCGACGGTATACGAGCTCGACGCGCGCCGGATACCGCGGGTGCGGTACACCACGCTCGCGCTGGGAGACTCGATCGACGAGCTCGACGAGCACGTACGGCGAGCAGCGGAGGCGCACCCGATGCCGAAGAGCTCCGTCGTCCGCCTTTCGCCCGTGCACGTCTCCACGAGCCCGGTCCCCGAACCCGTGACCGAAGCGCTCGTCGTTCCCATCCCGACGACGGGCGAGCACGTGGACGAAATCATCGCGTACGGGCTCAACCCGCGCCTTCGGTTTCGGCGCGATCAGCGCACGTACCTGGAGGTGCTCGCCGAGAAGATCGCGGTCGTCCGCGACCGACTCGCGGCCTTCGAGGCGCAGGCCAAGGCCGAGCGACAGCGCAGAGACCTGCTCGTCCAGTCTCCGCTGCCGATGGTGCTGATGATCGGCCCCGAGCTCGTCATCGAGATGGCGAACCCCGCGTTCCTCGAGCTCGTCGGACGCGACGTCGTCGGCAAGCGCGTCGTCGACGCGTTCCCGGAGGCCATCGGGACCGAGGCCGTGCGCATCCTCCAGCGGGCTTACGCGACGGGAGAGCCGTTCCGCTCCGGAGAGCAGCGAATCCCCCTGAGACGCGGCGGCGCGAACGGGACGGGAGCGCTCGAGGACCACTGGTTCACGTTCAACGTCCAGCCGATGCGTGAGCCCACGGGGAAGGTCTACGGCATGCTGACCGTGGCCATGGACATCACGGAGACCGTGGTCGCGAGGCGTACGCTCGAGAAGCTCCACGACGAGCGTGAGAAGCTCCTCACCGCGCTCGAGCGAGCGAGCCGTACGAAGGACGAGTTCCTCGCGATGCTCGGGCACGAGCTGCGCAACCCGCTCGCGCCCATCAAGACGGCGCTGCACGTGATGAAGCTGAAGCAGCCCAACGCGCATCGCCGCGAGCGCGAGATCATCGAACGCCAGGTCTCGCACCTGGCTCGTCTCGTCGACGATCTGCTCGACGTCGCCCGCATCGCGCAGGGCAAGGTCGAGCTCCATCCGTGCCGCGTCTCGCTCGCGAGCGTCATCGCGCACGCCATCGAGATGTCGAGCCCGCTCTTCGAGCGGAAGGGTCACGTGCTCACGATCGATGCGTCGCCCACGGACCTCGACGTCCACGGCGATCCGATGCGACTCGAGCAGGTGTTCACGAACCTGCTCACGAATGCGGCCAAGTACACGGAGCCCGGCGGACACATCGACGTACGCGCATTTCGAGAGGGCGAGCAGTGCGTCGTACGCGTCTCGGACGACGGCACGGGGATCGCCCCCGATCAGCTCCCGTACGTCTTCGATGCGTTCTTCCAAGGCACGCGAGCGCGCAACCACGCGAGCGGCGGCCTCGGCCTCGGCCTCGCGCTCGTGAAGAGCCTCGTGTCCTTGCACGGCGGCGTGGTGACGGCGCACAGCCCCGGCGTCGGCCGCGGCAGCGTGTTCGAGGTGCGGCTCCCCGCGCTCCCGGCGGTCGAGGCGGTGGCGGAGCCGCAGGTCGTGCCGGAACGCAGAACCGTCGCACCGCCCGCAGATCGCCGGCGCGTGCTGCTGGTCGACGACAGCGAGGACATCCTCGAGATCGTCTCCTCCCTTCTCACGTTCGAAGGCTACGAGGTTCGCGCCGCGCACGACGCCCGGAGCGCCCTCCAAGCCGCGATGACCTTCCACCCGGACGTCGCCGTCCTGGACATCGGCCTTCCCGAGATGGACGGCTACGAGCTCGCGCAGCACCTACGCGAAGAGCTCGGCGACCGGACACCGAAGCTGGTGGCGATGACGGGCTACGGTCAGAGCGAGGACTCCGCGCGCGCGCGCGCAGCGGGCTTCGAGGCGCACCTGGTGAAGCCGGTCGATCCGGAGGCGCTGCTCGAGAGCATCCGGCGCTGACCGCTCTCAGCGGCGCTCGAGGTGCCAAATCTGTGGAGCGAGATCGTTGCACGTCCACTGGGCGACGTTGCCTCCGACCGCGGTCGATCCGCCCGCGACGTCGAGGCAGGTGTCCGAGCCCTTCTGGACGAACGTGTAATGGTCGAGGCCGACGCCGCGCAGCTTCCACTCTTGGCCCGCGCCTCCACACGGCTGCTGCTCGACGTTCGTCCCCGGCGTCGTCGATCCGCGGGCGACGGTGAGGCACATGCCGCTGACCGCGGATCGGAGCGTCACGACGTCTCCGTCGCGGGAGATGGTCCAGCGTTGGGCAGCACTGCCGTTGCACGTCCACTGCTGGACGTTCGCGCCCGCTTCGGTCGCGCCGCCGGCGACGTCGAGGCAGAGGCCGCTCATCACGCTGACGAGGCGTGCGGTCGTCCCGTCGGCGACCTCGCTGCCGTCGCTCGTGTCCAACAGCGGAGCGCGCGCGAAATACGAGCGGCACACGTTGCCGTCCCAGCGTGACGCGATCTCGAGCCCGACCCTGCCGTCTTCGAGCGGAAGGAGCGTCGAGCTGTAGTTCGGGCAGAAGTTGTCGTACGCGTCGGGGACCGGCACCGGCTTCGGGATCGGGAACCAGTGCTGGAAGCCGTCCTCGGTGTTGGCGAGCAGGATCCGACCGTTCTCGGGAGCGACGTCGCCGTTCCGGGAGTACGTCATCTGCCCGATCATGTAGAAGCGACCTCGACCGGGCGTCGGGCTCCATGTGAGCGTGGGCGCGTGGCGGAAGTGCTTGCCGTCGACCGTCGAAATCCGGGTGCCGCGCTGGCGAGGATCACCCCAGTTCCAACCGTCCTCCGAGGTCCGGAACCACGCCGCGCAGTTGTCGCCTTCGACGGCGCAGATCTCGTACGACATGACGTAGGGCCCTCCGGGCGGACGCCGCACGTTCGGCATCCCCGGCCGGTGGGCGCGCGGGGAGACGGCGACGGTGTTGCGATGATCCCGCCACGTCACGCCGTCCGTCGTGCGTGCCTCGACGAGCTTCTGGCTGTGTGCCGGATCCGTCTCGTCGGACCAGTGGCAGACGAGCGTCCCGTCGTCGAGCTGCGAGAGCTCGGGCTCCCAGAGCCCGCCGCTTCTGCGTGGCACCGCGCCGGTCGTGACCTTCGACACGAAGGTCCAGGTCCGGCCGCCGTCTTCGCTCCTCCAGACGGGCAGCGACATCGGCTGGTTCGGCGCATCGCCGCCCGCCGAGGCCGTCCAGAGCAACGTACCCGCGGGCATCGCCCCGAGCGGCCGATGCAGCTCGAAGAGCATCCCGCAGCACAGCCCGCCGTCGTTGATCGGATCGTCGATCTTCCCGATCTCGGTGAACGAGAGCCCTCCGTCGGTGCTCTCGAAGAACGTCGCGCCCATCCGCGGCCCGAGGTTGTGCACGACCGACGCGAGGATGACGCCGTTCGATCGTTGGATGAGGCGTGGATAGAAGCTCTCGCCCGCGGTGAGCGGCTTCGGCTCGGTCCGCACGGGCCTCTTCGGGATCGCGGCGGTGTCACCGTCGATGCCCGCCGTGCCCCCTTCGGCCGGAGCCCGGGCGGAGGAACGCGCTCCATCGGAGGCGTCGGTGCTCGCAGCCTCGCTTCGAGCAGGCGAGGTCGACGATGGCTCGTCACACGCGGAAGCAGCGACGACGAAGAGGAGGAAGGGAACGGCGAGGACGCGCATGGGGCTGGATCGGACGGCCCCCGCAGAGCAGGAGGCGTGCCAGCGCCGTGCTCCTCGATCGAGCCGTCTCATGCGCACATCGCGCAGAAAGCTGCTCGATTCGGTCCGCTCGGATCGACGTCGGTGTGAGCGAGTACCCAGGTGATCCCGCCGTGAGACACCTCCCCATGACCCTCACCACGAGCTGGCGCGCCGGCTCGTCGATCCCTCGGGCTCGCGATGACGTGGCAACGATGCGGCGAGCACTGGCACCGGCATTCGTGACGACGTTCCTCGCGTGCAACAAGGCACCGATGAGCGAGACGCCGCCGGCCGTCACGACGACGCGCAATCCCTCTTCGACGAGGACTGGCTTCAGAACGTGATCGCGATCGACTCCGCCGACCGCTTCGACGGCCCGTGGTGCACGACCTCGACGTTGTTGCCATCGGGATCGAGCACGAACGCCGCGTAGTAGTCCGGGTGGTACGGACGCTCGCCGGGCTTGCCGTTGTCCTTGCCGCCCGCGGCGACGGCAGCGGAGTGGAAGCGATCGACCATCGCGCGATCCTTCGCCTGGAACGCGAAGTGGGACGGCCCCGTCACGCGCCCGGCCGACGCGGGTGAATCGACGGACGACACGAACAGCTCGTCGGCCCAGAAGAAGCCAGGCCCCTCTCCACCGAGCGGGATCCCGAGGACCTCGAGGACCGCCGTGTAGAAGCGTTTGCTCGCTTCGAGATCGCGAACGACGATCTGGAGGTGATCGATCAGGCGGCCGCGATGAAGCTCGTTCGTTTCCATGCGACCTCTCTAGCGCACCGCGCCTCGACGTTCACCTAGACTCGTGAGGTGAGGCTCGGTCGGACGGGAGGGGCGTCGTCGCGGCGCTGACGGTGGCGGGGATGATCATCGGCTGCGTCGCCGAGGATCCCGACGTCGGCCGAACGACCGCTCCACCGCCTGGCTCTCCCGCCGAGGACGGCGGCGCTCCCGTCGATCCCGACGTGGCGCCCTCGCTCGGGTGTCCTCTCGGTTGTCTCCCACCGCCGCGCGTCTCAGTCCGAAGCGAGGACCACGTCGTCGTAATGGGCGGTGAGGCCGCCGCTCGGGCTCGGCGAGTACCGCGGCCCGATCCCGACCTTCACCCGCGAGCCGGGGAGATCGTGCGTCCACCGAAACGCGGGCGCAGGCACGACTTCGTGACCATCGAGGCTGACCCGGATCGTGTGCGCCGCGACGTCGACGTCGATCGCGATCGAACGCCACACGCCAGGATCGAGCTCGGAGACGCGGTGGCTCTCGAAGTAGTCCGGGCCGCCGTCCGGCGGCTCCGCCGCCTCGGTGATCATCAGATCGCCGTCCCTCCTCAA
>Ga0207874_1000359_pt1 | contig 67477 bp, 68 predicted proteins | sample HigsolmetaAR201D_FD_184833 | JGI IMG/M metagenome (GOLD analysis project Ga0207874, IMG submission 184833) | Ionic liquid and high solid enriched microbial communities from the Joint BioEnergy Institute, USA - AR20-1-D (SPAdes) (version 2) ...
CGGTCGGGTCGAGCCGAGGCGCTTCGACGCCATCTCCGTCGTGTTCGCCGACATCGTCGGGTTCACGGAGCGGTACGCCGGCGCCGACCCCCAGGAGATGGTGGGCCAGCTCAACGAGATCTTCACCGTGTTCGACACGCTGGCCGCCAAGTACGGCTGCGAGAAGATCCGGACCATCGGCGACGCCTACATGGCGGCGGCGGGCGTCCCGGTCGCCCGCGACGACCACGCCGAGGTGGCTGCGGCCCTGGCCCTCGAGATGCTCGAGACCGCCGAGGGCGGCCCTTTCACCTTCCGCATCGGCATCAACTCCGGACCGGTGGTCGCGGGTGTGATCGGGACGACGAAGTTCCAGTACGACGTGTGGGGGGACACGGTCAACACCGCCAGCCGCATGGAGTCCCACGGGGTGCCGGGTCGCATCCAGATATCGGAGTCCACCTACCGGCTGATACGCCACGGATACGACTGCGTCCCCCGGGGGACCATACAGGTGAAAGGGAAAGGGGAGCTGCCGACGTGGTTCCTGGTCGGCGCCAAGGGCAGCTGACGGGGCGGGTCGGTCGCCCGCCCCGTCCACATGCCTCAGCTGCGTGAGTAGTCGCATACCCCGTCGGGGAAGATCTGGCGGAGCCGGGCGAGCTCGTCGGGCGTGAAGGTCACGTCCCCGTAGACGCCGCGGGCGATGGCCTCGTCGACGCTCTGGAGCTCGCACTTGAACACGTCGCCGCTGATGGGCCCGCCGGCCACGATCCGCGACGTCGAATAGACCGGGAACCGCTCGGTGCACGGCCCGGCCGGCTCGTCGTCGAGGATCCCCGCCCAGGCGTCCTCACCGGCGTAGATGAGGTTCCCCTCGGCGTCGAAGCAGGCATCCACCGCCCGAGCGGGCTTGTTCTCCGCCACGCTGCGCCACGGGTACTTCTCGATGTTGCGCATCCACTCGTCGATCACCTCGAACGCCAGCGGCGTCTGGTCGAACTCATCCCCGTGGTCGTTGCCGTCGGTGAACCAGATGACCTGGTTCGAGGCGTCGCCGTCGTGGTCGAGGAGGCGCTGGCGAGCGGCGAACGACTGGTGGGAGTTGTGCATGTCGAGCTCCCGCTCCAGGTAGTTGCGCCAGTCGATGACCGGGATCTCGAGATCGCCCGTGAACACCAGGCCGTGCTCGTAGGCGGCTTCGATCGCCCCGGGGTCCGCACTCGCCCGGGGTGCGGGAGTCGAGCCTCCGTCGGGGGACAGGGCCATGTTGCGCCACGACCACGGGTCGATCAGGTTCGGCCAGATGCCGGGGAACGGGTCGACCCCGACTAGGTCCGCCGGGTCGGGGCACAGGGCCGAGATGAACGGGCAGCCTTCCTGGACCATGTCGGGCTCGTTCTTCCACGACCCGACGTTGGTGTTGAGGTCCAGGAACTCTTCTTTGGTGATCTGCCCGTCGATGAGGGCCTGGAGGCCGTACTGGACCCCCACGTTGTCCCAGGTGCGGTTGGCGAACCCGTCTTCGGGGTTGACGCCGTAGATGTTGATGGCGTCGGCGTAGTGGGTCCATTCGACGCTGGCCTGCTCCTCGTCGGTGATGCCGGGCGCGGTCCCGAAGTGGGGGTTCAGGGCCAGCGGCGAAAGGCCTCTCCACCCGTTGGTGCACTCGGAGTTGCCGGGCGGGATCTGAGGAGGCAGCGCCTGCTGGAACTCGTTGGGGAAGCCGTTGATGGCGTTCAGCCCTTCGATCAGCGTGCGGCTCTCCCAATCGGCCCACTTCGTGTTGCCGGACACGATCTGCATGTCGATCCACCTCTCCAGCAGCTCGCAGTCGCCGATGTGGATCGTCTGGGTGATCATGTCGGGGTACGAGTAGACGGGGATGGCGGCGTCGATCAGCCCCGGGTGGTTCTGACCGTAGACGTACTGCTGGATGGCACCGCCGGAGGCGCCGATGCCGACCGTGTAGTCCGGCAACCCGTAGGCGGACACGAACCGGTCCTTGACCATGATCGCCGTCTCGCCTCCGAGCTCGAGGTTGTAGTGCTCGCCCGTCTTGGTGCCGGTGGAGTAGATCACGGCGTATCCCTTGGACAGGCCGTACTCGAACAACATCGTGCTCCGAGACGGGTTGCCCTGGTAGTGGCCGATCCCGACCCCGCCCTGGAAGTGGTAGATGAGCCGGCGGTTCCACGCCGAGAGGTCGGGGGCGTCGACCTCCTGGGTCTCGGGGGAGAGGACGGCGATCGAGTAGATGAAGCGATTGATCGTGCCTCGCTCCCAGCGGACGATGTAGTCGACGGTCTTCCCGTCCAACGTGGTGGTCTGGGCCATGTCCGGCGGGCTCGTGCCCGGCGTGTAGTCCGCCCAGGTGCCGCTCGTCGTCCGGTACTTGAACGACACGACGGTCTCGATCGTGCAGTCGTCGTCGAGCGGCGGTCCCAGCTCGGCGTTGGCGCGGTGGCTCTCCACCGAGCAGAAGAACGGGTCCTGATGCGGTCCCGAGAACATGGGCCCGGTGATCGGATGGTTCGTGAGCGTCACCGCGGCGGTGGGCTTGCCCTTGCTGTTGCGGGGCCGAACCTCGACGACGTTGTCGCCGATCACGAGCCCGTCGACCACGCCTTCGAGCGTGTCCTCGTCCCGTGGTGTGAACCGGTCGGTCACGTCGCGTCCGTCGACGGTGATCTTCACCTTCCCCACCTGTCCGGGCGGGACGTGCACGAGCAGGCGGGCGTCGTCTCCGGAGACGTACTCCGGCGGCGACGAGACGACCTCGATCCCCCATTTCCCGGCGCTGTCGGGTTTGGCGAAAGCCGCAGCCGGGATCAGCGACACGACGAGCGCTACAACGATGGCCGGAGGCCACATCCGAGTTCTCATGTCCCTCCTCTGTCTCCGCGCCGCCAAGTTAGAAGATCGAAGCGGCCGGCGTCGGGTGTGTTGTCACACGGTGCCAATACGATCGACGTGTTCGCGACAGGAGGGAGGAGGAGTCATGGCCGATGTCGTGCTCATCGCAGGCCTGTGGATGGAGGCTTCGTCCTGGGACGATGTCGCTCGGGAGCTGGAAGGCCTCGGGCATCGACCGATCCCGGTCCGTCTCCCCGGCGCCGACGACCGATCGACCTCCGCCACTCTCGAAGACCAGCTCGCCGCCGTGCTGGAAGCGGTCGACTCCGCCGACCACCCGGTGGTGGTGGGTCACTCGGCGGCGGCGAGCCTCGCCTGGATGGCAGCCGATCGCCGTCCCGACGATGTCCGGCAGGTGATGCTCGTCGGGGGATTCCCGACCCCGGACGGACAGCCCTACGCCGATTTCTTCGACATCGAAGACGGCGTCATGCCGTTCCCCGGCTGGGGACCCTTCGAGGGGCCAGATTCCGACGACATGGACGAGGCGACCAAGCAACGCTTCGCCGAGTCGGCGGTGCCGGTGCCGGCTGGTGTCGCCACCGGAGTCGTCGAGTTGACCGACGAGAGGCGCTACTCGGTGCCCGCGACCCTGGTCTGTCCCGAGTTCAGCCCCGACGACGCCCGCGAATGGATAGCCGCCGGGGACCTGCCCGAGCTCTCCCGGGCTCAGCGGGTCGACTTCGTGGACCTCGACTCGGGCCACTGGCCGATGTTGACGTGCCCCGATGTGATGGCTCGGGCGATCCACGACAACATCGTGTGATCAGAAGCGGGCTCGATACCGGACCTCGCGGAGCTCCAGGTCACCGAGCGTCTCTACCTTCTCGGACCCGTCGGCCTCCCATCCGGCTGCTTCGTAGAAGCGGCGGGCGCGGGCATTGGTGTCCAGCACCCACAGGATCGCCTCTTCGAAGCCCGCTTCCCTGAGGCGGTCCACCACCGCGGCGAAGAGCCGACGGCCGATTCCCCGGCCCCAGTGGGCCTGGCGCAGGTAGATGGCGGTCACCTCGCCGACGTTCTCGTCGGGATGGTCCCGGCTGTGGCCGCCGTGGGCGAAGCCTACGATCTCCCCGCCCACCTCGGCGACGAAGAAGGCGTCTCGTCTGCTCAGCGAGCGGGCGAGGCCCTCCCAGAAGTCGCGCCTGCGATCCAGCGTCCGCCCAAGGCCGGCGAGGAAGTCGTCGGGCAGGAGCCCGGCGTACGCCTCCTGCCATCCGTAGACGTGGACCCGGGCGATGGCCTCGGCGTCCGCGGGCCGGGCCGGCCTGATGAGTGACGTGTCGGACGACATCGTCCCCGAAAGTGTGGCGCACTCGCCCGGAGGAGGCAGGCGGTTTTCGGCTGGGCGAAAAGTGGCGGGCACGCGTTGGGGCCGACCGCGAAGATTCGCCGGATGCGAGAGACTCCCGAAGACATCGCCCGGCTACAGGAGCTCCTCGACCGGAGTTACGCCTCCGCCGGGCGGCACCACCGTGAGATCCACTCCGATCGGGCGCGGTTGACCGCCCGGCAAGTGGTCGATCGCCTGCAGGGGATGAGAGTGTTCGTGGTCGCCACGGTCACCAGCGTCGGACGTCCGCTCACGGGGCCCGTCGACTCCTTCCTCTACAGGGGGGAGGTGCGCTTCGGCACCTCTCCGAACGCATTGCGGGCCCGCCACATCGCCAGATCGCCGGCGGTATCGGCGACGTACGTCGAAGGAGAGGGCCTGGTCGTGACCGTCCACGGCGACGCCGAGCCCCTCGATCTCGACGGCGCAGACTCGGACTTCACCGAGTTCCTCCGCGACCACTACGGAGCGGACATGTTCGACCAGAACCTGAATGGCGCTCCCTACTACCGCATCGCGCCACGGCGGTTCTTCGCCGCCGACATGAGCGTCTACACCAGCGGCTGATCCGTGGGTCGTCGACGACCCACGCACCCGGCGGCGCCGTTTCAGGATCCGGGAGGGTACGCGGCGTAGACGTCGACGGGTCGGGCCACGCCCTTGAGGGTCACAGGCCCGATCTCGCTCGGTGTGAGCTCGCCTTCTGGGACCGACTCGACGACCTGGCGTGTGACGAGCACTTCGCCCGGGCGGGCGTAGTCGGCGAGGCGGGCGGCGATGTTCACGGTACGGCCGAAATAGTCACCCTCCTGGAACACCACGGGACCGGCGTCGATCCCCATCCTGGCGGGCGGCAGCTGCTCCTCGTCGAACCGCTCGAGCATGACGAAGGCAGCGTGCACACCATCGGTGGGCCGGTTGAAGTAGAGCATCACGCCGTCGCCGAGGAACTTGACGAAATCACCCTCGTGCTCCAGTGCCACCTGGCGGACGATCGTGCGCATCCTGGCGGCGAGCTCGGCGGCTGCCTCGTCACCCTCTCGTTCCGTCAGTTGGGTGAACCCGGTGAGGTCCACGAACCCCACCGCCGGAGGGCTGTGCAGGCGCCTGTAGAGGCCGGCCTCCTCCAGAGCCGCCTCCACGGAATCGAGCCACACCCTCGTCCACGCTCGTTCCTGCTGGCGGTGGTAGATGGCCAGGAACGCTCTCTCGAGGATCCCGCCCATCCGGGAACCGAAGATGGCCTGTTTCTCCAGCATCTCGGCTTGTGAGATCCCCGTCGCCAGCAGCCGTTCCGTCACCTGGCTGCGGTAGGCGTCGGTCTCGGTCTCGGTGATGCGGCGGAGCGAGTCGCCGTAGACCCGCAGGAGGCGTTCGATCGCGGCGGGGTCGAATCCATACTCGAGTTGGAAGGCGACCGCCTCCGCTACCGCCAACTCCTCCTCGCGGACGAGGTCGTCGGGATTCGCCTCGGGGAAAGCCACCGCCTCGCGGATCACCGAAACGAGCGACATCGGGATCCCACTGTCTTCGCTGAGCTCCCGCACCGTGATGTCGGTCAGGGCGCCGAAGCGCTCGAAGGCGCTGGCGTCGAGATAGCGAAACGACAGCGAGCCGTTGCGCACTGCGGCCGCCAGCCCCTCCACGGGGATGCCGGAGAGCTCCAGACTGTGGATCCAACGCGCCCGGAACACGTCGCCCGACGTGTAGGTGTTGCCGTCCCCCGGCTCGATCAACCCGTGATCGACCAGCAGGTCCACATAGCCCGGCTCCACGCCGGCCCTGGCCGCTACCTCGGTGCGCGAGAGATGCGCCACTCCTTCGACCGTACATGACTCGCGACGCGAGGGTTAGGCGAGCCGGGAGCGGGTAGACGCCACCGACAGCCGACGGAAGGAAAGGACATGGCCGACATGGCCGACCGCTTCAAGTGGGAAGGACGCTGGGACCAGCTCAAGGGCCGGGCCAAGCAGATGTGGGGAGATCTCACCGACGACGACATGGACGTCGCCGAAGGGAACATGGACGAGTTGATCGGCCGCATCAAGGAACGGACCGGTGAGTCCGTCGAGTCGATCCAACGCCGCCTGGCGGACGTATCCGGAGAGCTACGCGACCGGTTCTGACTCGTCGAGTCACAGGCGGCCCCAGCTCTCGAGGCTCGCCACCGTGTCTCTGACCGAGTCGGCGATGGGCCGGGGTTCGAAGCCCAGGTCGCGGCGGGCCCTGGACGCGTCGACCGGGTGACGGTGGCCGACCATTCGACGCAGGTAGTCGCTGTTTCCGCCCAGCACGAGGGACGCGAGAGCGCGGACGAGCTTCGTGCCGACGGAATTGTCGAGTGGGATCCGGGTGCGCCTGGATCCCATCGCCTCGTCGACCATCTCGCCGAGGGCACGTAGGTGGATACCCCCGGCACTCAGTGGGTACCGGCCGGCGGCTCGCGGCGACTCCAGGGCTGCGACGTGGGCGGCGGCGACGTCGCGTACGTCGACCACCTGGAATTCGATGTCGAGGACGACGGGAGCCCGGGCCAGGACGGTGAATATCCGATGCGCCTGGTTGAGGCGGTCCATCAGGCTCGGCCCGATGATCGCCGACGGATTGATCGCCACCAGGCTCGGAGTGCCGCCCTGGGAGTCGACCATCGCCCAGGCGGCCCGTTCCGCCATCGTCTTCGAATAGGCGTAGGGGTCGCGTCCGAGGCTGGATGTCGTGTTCCAATCGTCTTCGGTCAAAGGCCGCCCCACCGAAGCGCCGGCCAGAGCCACCATCGACGAGGTGAGCACCACCCGCTCCGCCCCTTCCCGTCGGGCGGCCCGGAGCAGTGCCCGGGTGCCCTCCACCGCCGGCCTCACCAACTGCTCGGCCGGGTCGTCTACCTGGATCCGGAAGGGCGAAGCGGCATGGATCACGTGACGGCAGCCGCGCACCGCCGAGTCGATCGATCCGGCGTCGAGGAGATGCATCTCGACCATCTCGAGCCGCTCGAGGGCGCAAGGTGATCCGGCCAGCGGGTGTGCCGGGCCCCAGCCGGACAGGTCCGTCGTCGTTCCCCGGACCCGATATCCCCTTTCCAGCAACACGCGGACGATCTCCGAGCCCAAAAAGCCGGTGGCTCCGGTGACCAGCACCCGGTCGGTCATGACGAGGCTCCTAAGATTCACGAGTAGTTACTCACATCAGAATACGAGCAGAAACTCGTATTAGTCAAGGAGTCCTTATATGACGTCGCGTCCGGTCCGGCGGCAGCGCCGGGGCATCGAGCGGATGGCACAGATCCTGGAGGCCGCGGCGGAGGTTCTCGCCGAGCAGGGATACGAGAACACCACCACCAACGCCATCGCGGCCACCGCCGGGATCTCGCCGGGGTCGCTGTACCAGTTCTACGCCAACAAGGACGAGATCGTCACCGCTCTCGCCGAGCGCTATGCCACCGAGTTGGAGAGAGTCAGCGCCGAGGCCTTCGACTTCGACGAAGATGCCTCGATCCAAGAGGTGGTGCACCGGGTGGTGACCGCGCTGGTGGAGTTCAACCTGGCCAACCCGGGCTTCAAGTCGGTCTTCGCCCGCACCGACATGCCGGCTTCGCTCGAGGGCGCCATCGTCGCCGTCCACGACTCCCTGCGTCGCCGGGTCAGCGCCGCCGTCGGGCGGCTCCTTCCCGGCTTCAGCGACGCCGAGCGGGACCGGGTGGTGACGGTCGCCATCCAGATGGTGCGGGGGATGATGTCGCTGATAGTCCAGGCCGACGAACCGTCGCGCACCGCGCTCGTAGAAGAACTCGAGGAGTTGCTGGTCTCCTACCTGGAAAGACGGCGCCCGGCTTCGTCGTGAGTTAAGTCTCGCCGTCTTTCCACGGACGGTCTTCTGGATCCGGCGGTCGAGTTCCCGTACGTTGCCTCACATGGCCCGAATGATGTGGCAGGTCGCCCATCCCAGTCTGTCCGGCACCGAACTGTTCGAGCTCGACGAGCGCGGGACGGAGGTCACCCTGAAGGGATGGGTGGTCGCAGAGGTCGAAGGAGTCCCTCTCGCTGTCGCCTACGAGGTCGTCGCCGACGGGCGGTGGGTGACCCGCCGGGTATTCGTGACGTTGTCTTCGGAGGATCGGACCCTCGTCATCGAGCACGACGGTGATGGCCTCTGGGCCGTCGACGGAGCCGAACGCCCCGATCTGGCCGACTGCCGCGACGTGGATCTCGGCATCTCGCCGGCCACGAACACGCTGCCGATCCGCCGCCTCGACCTCGAGGTGGGGGAGCTGGCCCATCTCGAAGCCGGCTGGGTCCGTTTCCCCGCCATGACCGTCGAGCCCCTCGCTCAGACCTATGAGCGGATCGGCCCGCGCATGTACCGGTACACGTCGCCCGGGTTCCAACGCGACATCGAGGTCGACGACGCCGGCGTGGTGGTCGACTACGGCAACGACCTCTGGCAGGCGGTGAAGACCTTCGAGCTGGCTGCCCGCAGCTAGGCGAGCCTCTCCGCTTCTGTCGGGGAGGCGACCAGCCCATCGGCCAGGGCTTCGAGGAGGCGGGTACGGCCCTGCTCGGCGAGGATGCGGTGCGCCTCGCGTGCCGCCTCCTCCCCCAGCGGGTGGTCGGTGCCGAGCAGCCTGGCCATCACGGCGATGGAGATGGCGAGATCGCGGCCCGTTCGGATCTTGGGGATCTCGTCGAGATATTGGCGCGCCAGCTGGGTGGCTTCGGTGGTCTTCCCCTCACACTGGGCGACGGCGGCCGCCGCCGCCAGCTTCATGGACCGCGTGATCCGACCGGCGCTCTCCACCGACTGGAGGGCCTGGGCCGCCGTTCGTATGCGGTCGGCGTCTCCCAGGAAGATGGCCGACCAGAGAGCCGTCTCCAGGTGGAACGGGGCGCCGTAGATGTAGCGCGCCTTCATCGCGTACTCGTAGGACCGCTCGAAGTCCCCGACCAGGAAGTGGACGTCGGCCATCCACTGATCGAACATCACATGGTGCTGGGGGTCCTGGCTATCCAGATAGAACTGGATCGACTCCAGGGCTTCGTCGAGGCCCACCTCGCCCCGGGTCAGGCGGTGCCAGGCCCAGATCTGGCCGAACGACTGACGTGAGTACTCGATCATGTTCTCGCCGAGCTGGGCTTGGATGGCCCGCATGTCTTCGTAGCGGCCCTCGTTCTCGGCGAAGGCCGCCTCCTGATAGGCGTACATGCTCATCCACAGCGGGTCGCCCAGGGCGAGTGCCTTGGCCCAGGCGCGACGGGAGTTCTCCGCCGAGGCGATGTCGTCGTCGTGTCCGAGGACGACGCTGATGTTGTTGTGGGCGCGTAGCGCCGCCGAGGTCAGGTCGTGGTCTTCTGCCATAGCCAGGGCGCCCCTCAGCAGGGCCAGGCACTCGTGATGGCGCTCGAGCGCCATCAGAGCGGACGCCTTGGTGATGAGCATGTCGACCAAGGGTGCGACGAGGTCGAGTCTCTCGGCGGCGGGAAGCGCTCCGTCGGCGACTCGGATCGCGTCGTGGGAGTAGTTGCCCAGCAAGTAGGCGCGAGCCAGGGCAGCAGCCAGCTCGATCTCGGCCGGGGTCTCGGGCGTCTCCGGGGCGAGATCGTCCATGACGGCGACGGCGTCGGCGTGGCGGCTGATGTCGGTGAGGCTGGTGCCGAGAAGCGTCGCGGCTCGCATCCGAAGCTCGACATCGGCGTCCCGGAACAGCTCGACGGCCGCCCGCGCCGCTTCGACGGCTCCTTCCATGTCTCCCAATCCGCGGGCGGCCCGGGCCCGCAGCATCTCGAGCTCGCCTCGGTCTCGGTCGGTGGAGGCGATCGAGGCCGCCCTTTCCGCCAGCTTCAGCACCTGCCGGTGGGAGTGGAGGTCGGCGGCGCGTTGCGCCGCCCGCATCAGCGCCTGGCGGCCGCGGGTGGCCAGCTTCTCGGCGTCGGCGCCATCGGGATCGGCACGGTAGGCGTCGAAGAGGTGCGAAGCCACCACGGTGGCCAGTTCCACCTCACCGAGGCTCTCGAAGTAGTCGGCCACGGCGAGATGGCGTTCCTTGCGCTCCGCCAAGGTGAGGCGGCTGTACGCCACTTCGCGGATCAGGCTCTGCACGAACTTGTACTGGCCGCGCTCGGGTGACCGGGGATCGTCCTCGAACCGGAGGACCTCGGCGGCCACCAGCCGGTCCAACGACGCACCGATCCTCTCGTCCGGCTCTCCGCTGACGACACCGAGGCCTTCCACCGTGAACGACTGCCCCAGGACGGCGGCGTTCTTGAGGAGCTCCCGGAGCTCCGAGTCGAGGCGGTCGATCCGGGCGCCTATTACTGCCTGCAGGGACTCCGGGACGGCGATGGCGGCGACGTCTCCTTGGACCCGGAAGGTGCCGTCGTCGGACGCGGTGAGCGTGCCGTCGTTGACGAGCATCCGGATCATCTCGACCGCGTACATCGGGACGCCGGCCGCCCGCTCGACGATCTCGTCGACGAGGGCAGGATCGAGGCCGGTCACCGTTCCCTCCACCAGCTCGCGCATCGCCGAGTCGGCGATCGGCCCGAGGTGGACCGACGTCAGGTTGGGACGGCCCCCACCCCAGCCTTCCGCCCGCTCCAGCAGCTCGGGTCGGGCCAGCGACAGGACGAGGATGGGATGGTTGGGTGAGCGCTCGACCAGTTCCTCGATGAACTCGATCAGGCCGTCGTCGGCCCAGTGGAGGTCTTCGAGTACGAGGACCACGGTGCCGCGCTCGGCGATCCGCTGGAAGAAGGTCCGGATGGCGGCGTACAGCTCGGTGCGGTCGCCGGCGGGCATCGGATCGAGACCGAGGAGCCCGGCGAGACGCGGCTCGATCCAGCGCCGCTCCTCGGCGTTGGAGACGTATTCGGTGACGGCGGTGCGGAGCCGTATCCGTGCCTTTTCCTGGTCCTCGAGCTCGCCGATCCCGGCTCGTTGGCGGACCATCTCGCTCAAGGCGCGGAGGGTGACGCCGTCGGCGTAGGCGGGAGAGCGGCCCTGGTGCCAGTAGATGCTCTCCACGATGCCGTCGACGTACTTCTGGAACTCCCAGGCGAGTCGCGACTTGCCGATGCCGGCGTCGCCGACGATCGACACCAGCCGGGCCCGCTTCTCTTCGCCGGTCACCGCCAGGAGCTCCTTCAACAGACGAAGCTCGTACTGGCGTCCGACGAAAGGAGGCTCTATGCCGTCGGTGCGGCCCCGCCCTCCCCTCGCCGTCTCGACGCGTAGCGCCCGCCAACCGCGCACCGATTCCTCCTTGCCGCGCAGCGCCAGGAGCCCGAGCTCCTGGTAGGCGATGGCGTCTTCGGTCAGGCGCCTGGTGGTGTCACCGACCACTACCGTGCCCGGCTCGGCGACCGACTGGAGGCGGGCGGCGACGTTGACCACGTCACCGAGGACGAGGCCCTTCTCGTTGCCGCCGGGACCCACCGCCGTCTCGCCCGTGTTCACCCCCACGCGGAGCTGGAGGCCTTCGATGCCGACTTCGTCGCCGAGAGCCGGCACTTCTTCGATCAGCTCGAGGCCGGCCCGCACGGCCCGCTCGGCGTCGTCCGGCAGCGCCCTTCTCGCCCCCCAGAAGGCGGTGATGGCGTCGCCGGTGTATTTGTCGACCTCGCCCCCGAAGCCTTCGATGACGTTGCGGCAGCGGTCGAAGTAGGCGGTGAGGAGCCCACGCACTCGCTCCGGGTCCAGCTGCTCGGAGAGGGAGGTGAAGCCGACGAGGTCGCAGAACAGCGTGGTGACGAGACGGCGCTCCGTCGGCGCCGGAGTCTCCGGGACACTCGGCGGTGCCGGGGCGGTGCCCGCATCGAGGGAGGTGCCGCAGTCCGGGCAGAAGCGGTGAGCGGGGTCACAACCCCGGCCGCACGCCGGGCAGGTCTTTCCCAGCCTGTTGCCGCAGCCGGCGCAGAACCGGTGACTGGCGTCGTTGTCGAAGCCGCACCCAGGGCAACGGATAGCCATCCCGAGGCAGCAGGATAATGAACGGCATCGAGGTTGCGCACCGCGAACCGCGGTTGGATTCGCCGGGGTGGAGGCACGCGTTCGACTGTTGACAGCCCCGACAGCCGGTACTAGACACCGAAGTCGGGGCGCCGAGCGCTCTTTCCGAGAGCTTCTTCGTCGCAAGGGAGAAGGAAGAGAGGGGGGGTAGATGAGCGACCTCGAGAGGTTCCTGGAAGCCCGCCAGATCCTGCTCGACAACCGGGACGACTACGAGCGAGCCTACGAGCAGTTCCGCTGGCCGACTCTCACGACGTTCAACTGGGCGAGGGACTATTTCGACACGATCGCCGAGGACAACTCCGCGGTCGCCCTCCACATCGTCGAAGAGACCGGAGAAGAGACGACCAAGACGTACTCGGAGCTCTCGCGACGTTCCAATCAGGTCGCCAACTTCCTCGTCGCCAACGGCGTGAGAAAGGGCGACCGTGTCCTGTTGATGCTCGGCAACGAGGTGGCCCTGTGGGAGTCGATGCTGGCGGCGATGAAACTGGGTGCGGTCATCGTCCCCACGACCGTTCTCCTCGGTCCCGAGGACCTCCGGGACCGCCTGGAGAGAGGCAACGTCCGGGCGGCGATCGTCAACGAAACGGCGCTGGCGTCGTTCTCGAAGGTGGACGGGTCGCTCACCGAGGATCTGGTCCGCATCAAGGTGGGCCCACCCACCGACGGGTGGCTCGCCTACGGCGAGTCGGAGGGCCAGCCCGTCGAGTTCGAGCCCCCGGAGCCCACATCGGCGTCGGACCCGTTGTTCGAGTACTTCACCTCCGGGACGACGGCCCGACCCAAGCTCGTCCAGCACACCCAGGCGAGCTATCCGGTCGGGCACCTCTCGACGATGTACTGGCTGGGCCTGCAGCCGGGGGACAAGCACTGGAACATCAGCTCGCCCGGCTGGGCGAAGCACGCCTGGAGCAGCTTCTTCGCACCGTTCAACGCCGAGGCTTCCGTCTTCACCTACAACTACACGCGGTTCAAGGCGTCGACCGTCTTGCAGACCCTGGTCGACTTCGATGTCACGACCCTCTGTGCCCCGCCGACGGTGTGGCGGTTCCTGATCCAAGAGGACCTCGGCGCCTACCGGACGAAGCTGCGGGAGCTGGCGTCTGCCGGCGAGCCGCTCAATCCCGAGGTGATCGCCCAGGTCGAAGCGAAATGGGGCCTCCAGATCCGCGACGGCTACGGCCAGACCGAGACGACCGCGATGGTCGGGAACCCTCCCGGAGCCGAGCTGGTCCCGGGCGCCATGGGAAGGCCCTTGCCCGGGTACCGGATCGCCCTGCTGGACCCGGACGGCAACGAAGCCGACGAAGGTGAGATCTGCGTCGTGCTCGGCGACCACCGCCCGCTGGGCCTGATGGCCGGCTACGTGGAGGGCGGGACCCCGTCGGTAGCGGGCGACGGGCACTACCGCACCGGCGACGTCGGCCAACGCGACGACCGGGGGTACATCACCTACGTCGGAAGGGCCGACGACGTGTTCAAGGCCTCCGGCTATCGGATCAGCCCGTTCGAACTGGAGAGCGTGCTGATCGAGCATCCCGATGTGGCGGAGGCGGCGGTCGTTCCCTCGCCGGACCCGGTGAGGGGTTACGTGCCCAAGGCGTACATAACGCTGGCCGACGGGGAGGGCGGCCCGGAGACCGCCCGCTCGATATTCGAGTTCCTCCGCAGCCGGGTCTCTGGCTACAAGATGATCCGCCGCATCGAGTTCACCGACGACCTCCCCAAGACGATCTCCGGAAAGATCAGGCGAGTGCAGCTGAGGCGCGCCGAGTCGACGAAGGAGGGCGAGGGCGAAACCCGCGAGTACCGGGAAGAAGACTTCCGCTGACCGGCACCGGGGAGGAGGATCGGCCGCCTTGCGGCGGCCGATCGACGTGAGGATATGGGGTGAGTGGGCCCACCTGGACTTGAACCAGGGACCTCATCCTTATCAGGGATGCGCTCTAACCGGACTGAGCTATGGGCCCGAGACTCGTCGAGGCAAATGGATTCTACCGGCATCGGCCACAGCGTCGAATCGGCCGTCGCCGGCGGTCACCCGCCGAGACAGAGCGCCTCGGGGCGACGGATCGACGCTCAGCCCGTGCCACCAGGTCCTGCGGCGTGCTGTGAGCGCCGATCCGCACACCGATTCCGCTTCGGCTGCCGACGAAATGTCGACGACCGCCAGGGCGCGTGCCGATAGGGTGAGCCCCGTGGAGTGCGATCAATGCGGCTACGACTACGCCGCCTTGCGGCGCGACCAGCTGACGACCGCATTGTCGAGCGAGGTCGACGCTCTCATCGACGAGCTCGCCGCAGCACAGCAGACCGATGTGCGACCCTCACCCGACGTGTGGTCGGCCCACGAGTACGCCTGCCACGTGCGCGACGTTCTCGACGTCCAGGACGGGCGCATCCGGCTCACCCAGGTCGAGGACGTTCCGGCCTTCGAGCCGATGGGACGGGAGGAGCGGGTCGCCGGATACTGCGACGTCGACCCCCATGGCCTGCCCGGTCAGATACGAGAGAACGCCGACCGTCTGATCCGGACGCTGGAGGGCCTCGACCCGGGTGGATGGGAGAGGACCGGCATCTACAACTACCCGGAGCCGGCCGAGAGGACGGTGGCCTGGATCGTCACCCATACGATCCACGAGGTGGTCCACCATCGCCGCGACATCGCCGCGGTGGGGCGCGGCGAGGTCCCGGGATGATCAGTCCTGTTTGCGGGCGATAGCCTGCGCCAGTTCGAGCTTGTTCATCTTGGAACGACCCTCCACGCCCAGCTTCTTGGCCCGCTCGTAGAGCTCTTCTTTGGTGTGGCCCTCGACGTCGACGCCGCCGGCGCTCTCCCCGCCGGGACGCTGGCCGCGTTTGGCCCGCTCGTCCGAAGGGCCCTTCTGCTTCTTGGCCACCCATTTGTTGCCCACCTTCTCGAAGGAGTGCTTGAGGGCGGCGAGCGCAGTGCGGTGGGCCCGCTCCTCGGAGTCGTACTGCTCGTGAGCCGACGCCAACGCCTTGCGGTAGGTCTCTTGGGCTTTCTTGGACGATCGCTTGATCGTCTCCGGCAGGTCTTCGGTCTTCACCCGAGCCATGGTCACCTCCTGGTGTTCCCGGTGCTGGATTCCCTCACGCCCCGTCTTGAAACGGCCCGATCGCGGCTAGCTTCGAGTCGATGACGGCGGTCGAAGCGGTCGTGTTCGACGTGGGTGGTGTGCTCCTCGATTGGAGCCCGGAGTACCTGTACCGCCGCCTCATCCCCGACGAGGTGGAGCGGCGCCGATTCCTGACCGAAGTTTGCACTCCCGAGTGGAACCAGATGCAGGACGCCGGCCGGCCCTGGGCCGTGGCCGTCCAGGAACTGGTCGCCAAATTCCCCGAGCACGAGGAGTTGATCACCGCCTACGACACGCATTGGGAGGAGACGGTGGCCGGGCCCATCGAGCCGACCGTCGAGATCCTGAGGGAGCTGCGGGCGGCGGGGGTCCCCGTCTACGCGTTGACGAACTTCTCGTCGGAGAAGTGGAGGGTGGCCAAACGGCGTTGGAAGTTCCTCCAGGAGTTCGACGGCGAGGTCGTGTCCGGCGACGTCGGGGTCATCAAGCCCGATCCCCGCATCTACCGGATCCTGATCGACCGCTATGCGCTCCAGCCGCAACGCACCCTGTACACCGACGACCTGCCCGAGAACGTCGACCAGGCCCGCCGCCTGGGCTTCCAGGCCGAGCTGTTCACCACCCCCGAGTCGCTGCGCGATCGGCTCGGGGGCCTCGGACTCATCCGATAGCCGGCGAAGGCGCCCGCGACAGCGCCGAGAGGACGTGCTGTCTCGTCCTCACCAGCTCCCGGGAGGCCAGGTCCCGGGGCCGGCGGTCGTCGACGTCGACGATCTCGACGACATGCCCGGGTTGGCCGGAGAGGACCACGATCTCGTCGGCGAGCCGCAGCGCTTCGTCGATGTCGTGGGTGACGAGGAGCACCGTCTGGCGGTCGGCTGACCACAGGTCGAGCAAGTGCTGCTGCAGGTCCGCCCTGGTCAACGCGTCGAGCGCGCTGAACGGCTCGTCCAGCAGCAACACCTCGGGAGATGTCACGAGAGCCCTGGCCAGGGCGACGCGCTGGGCCATCCCGCCCGACAGTTGCTTGGGCAGGGCGGTGGCGAAGTCCGCCAAGCCCACCCGCTGCAGCGTCGCCTCGGTCCGGGCCCGCGCCTCGGCGGCCGGCAGGTGGCCGATCCCGAACGCCACGTTGGCGGCGACGGTGAGCCACGGCATCAGCCGCGGTTCCTGGAACACGACGCCGACGTCGGGGGAGGGGCCGGTGACGGGCCGGTCTCCGACCCACACCGTCCCCTCCGTCGGACGCTCCAAGCCCGCCACCAAGCGGAGGAGCGTGCTCTTGCCGCATCCACTCCCACCTATGACAGCTGTCAGCCGGCCTTCCGGCACGTCCAGGTCGACACCGTCCAGGGCGAGATGCCCGTTCGGGTATCGCAGCGAGACGCCCTCGAGACGGACCTTCATGAAGGCCTCGACTGGAAGTCGTCCTGCCAACGCACCAGCCGGGACCCCGCTCGAGCCAGCCCCCAGTCCGTGACCTTTCCGAGCAGGGCGAAGAGCACGATCGAGGCGATGATCACCGCCGGGCGGCCGGTCATCTGCCCGTCGACCAGCAGGTAGCCGAGGCCCCGGGAGGCACCGAGGAACTCCGCCGCCACCACGAACATCCACCCCAGGCCGAGGCCGCCGCGCAGTCCGACGAGATAGGTGGGGAGGGATGCCGGGAGCAGGATCCGACGTGTCAGGTCGAACGTGCTCAACCCGTAGGTGCGCCCCACCTCGACGAGCTTGCGGTCCACCGAGCCGATGCCTTCCACCAGCGCCAGGTAGACCGGGAAGAACACGCCGACGGCGATCAACAGCACCTTCGGGGTCTCGAATATCCCGAACCACAGGATGAACAACGGGGTCCAGGCGATCGACGGGATGCTGCGCAGCGCCTGGAACGTCGGGTCGACGAACGCCCGGAACCTGCGGGACACGCCGCTCGCCGCCCCCAGCACCGTGGCCACGGTGACGCCCAGAAGGAATCCCCAGAGAACGCGCCACAACGTGGCCACGGTGTGGTCGGCGAGCTCCCCCGATGCCGCGAGCTCGAAGACCGTGCCGGCGATCTGGCTGGGGGAGGGGAGCAGCCGGGTGGAGACGAATCCCACCCGGGCTCCCACCTCCCACAGCACCGCAGCCAGCAGGGGGAGGAGGAGCCCCTGCCAGCCCCATCCCCTGCGGCGGGCGACGGTCGGTCGTCGGGTGGGAACGACCACCTCGCCCAGGTTGGGGGACGTCTCGACGATCGTTTCGGGAAGGGCCATCAGTCCTCCAGGTCCGCGGTGAAGCTCGGGTCGAACAGCTCGTCGAGCACCGCCTGCACGTCTACGTCGGCCTCGATCTCACCGGCGGCCTGCAGCGCCTCGCCGGCGCCGAGGATCGACTCGTACTGCGGGTCACCGAGCTTCGGCGTCGTGAAGCTCGTCCGGTCCAGCTGCGCCTGGGCGACCTCGATCGACAGGTCGGCGGCCTCGGCGAGGATCTCGGCCAGCTCGTCTGGGTTCTCCAGAGCCCACTTCCGGGCCCGCTCGTAGGCGGCGATCACCCTCTCGACCAGCTCGGGGTGCTGGGCGGAGAACTCCTCGTTGACGTTGAGGATCCCCCACGTGTTCAGCTCCGGACGGCGGTAGAACAGCCTCGCCCCCTGCTCCAGCTCCGCCTCGGCCATCATCGGGTCCAGGCCGGCCCAGGCGTCCACCTGTCCCTGTACCAGAGCGTTGCGGCCATCGGCGTGCTGGAGGAGCACCGCTTCGATGTCGTCCTCGGACAGGCCGTGATCGGCCAGAGCCCTGACCAGGAAGATGTGAGGATCGGTGCCACGGGTCACCGCCACCCTCCGCCCCGCCAGGTCCTCGACCGTCTGGATGTCGCTGTCCTCGAGTGTGACGAGGGCGGTCCACTCCGGCTGCGAGTAGGCGTACACGGACTTGATCGGGCTGCCGGAGACCTTGGCGAGCAGGGCGGCGGCCCCGGCGGTCGAACCGAACTGCACGCTGCCGGAGTTCAGGAACTCGATCGCCTTGTTGCTGCCGGCGCTCTGGACCCAGGCGACCTCGATGCCATCGGCGCTCAGCTCTTCCTCGAGCCAGCCGAAGTGCCTCAGGACCAGGCTCGTCGGGTTGTAGTACGCCCAGTCGAGCGTGATGGTGGACGGCGTCTGGGCGGCTGCCCCGCCGCTGCAGGCGGCGAGGGCCACGGCGGCGACCAGAGCCAAGACGCCAACGGTCGTGTCGAAGCGACGACGAAACATGCAAGACCTCCTGTGGACGAACGGAACGAACGGACAGACGCCGGAAAGGGATCCTCTCGGGTGATGGCGTCTCGAGGGCCGGCTGTCAGGCGGCCCCGGGGGACACCCGAGAGCAGCCACAACAGCGCCCACAGGCGGATGTCGTCGCCGACGGAAGTCGTGTGATCGTCATGTCGAGCCTCGGTTGTCGGTGCTTACTTCTGATGCGCTCTGAGCGCCGCAAGCCTCCGACGGCTCGACGGCAACTCATCGATCGGGCGTTAGCACCGTGCCCGAGTCAGGACTCGGGTCGGTTGCCGCGGCTTCACAGGGCCCGTCCCTCCACCGCTCTGGATGAGCGCGTTGTCAACCGGCGAGAGGCTACAACACCGCGGCTGGAAAGGACAAGCCAGTAGCCGGAGACGCCCGTCCGGGGCCGGCAGGGGGTGGGGGTTACAATCACGGGGACACACGGGGCTGTAGCTCAGTCCGGCAGAGCACCTGCCTTGCACGCAGGGGGTCAGGGGTTCGAATCCCCTCAGCTCCACTCCGCCTCTCAGGGTGTCCCGGCGCCGTCGACGACCAGGTCGTGGCCGACGGTGTAGCTCGAAGCCGGAGACGCCAGCCACACGATCGCTTCGGCTATCTCGGCCGTGGTGGCCACCCTCCCCATCGGAACCACGGCGGATATGCGGGCGTCACGGTCGGCGTCGGTCTCGCCGGGCAAACGCGACATCGGCGTGTCCACCGGCCCCGGGCTGACGGCATTGATCCGGATCCCGTGAGCGATGTTCTCCTTGGCCGCCGCACGGGTGAGAGTGCCGATCGCCGTTTTCGTGGCGGCGTAGGCGCCCAGCATCGGGAGCGTCAGGTGGGCGCCGATGGTCGAGGCGACGTTGACGATCACTCCACCGCCGTGGGCCCGCATGTGACGGATCTCGTGCTTCATGCACAGCCACGTGCCGGTGAGGTTGGTCGCTACCAGCCGATTCCACGACTCCTCGTCCAGGTCGGCGAGCGGGCGGTGGGGCCCCAGCATTCCGGCATTGTTGACGGCGACGTGCAGCCCGCCGTGACGCCGGACCGTCTCACCGACCAGATCCGCCACCTGGCCACCGTGGGTGACGTCGGTCGGGATCGCGTCGGCGGAGCCCCCCTCTCGCTCGATCATCTCCACCGTCTCCTTCAGGAGCTCCGGGCGCCGTCCCGCCACCACCACCGTGGCCCCGCGACGGGCGAGGGCGAGGGCGGTGGCCCGTCCGATCCCGGAGCCCCCGCCGGTGACTACGGCGACCTGGCCCTGGAACTGGACCGATCAGTCAAGAATTGGCCGTCGCGGTCAGCCGAATGGCAGCGAGGTCTGCACCGGCTTCTTCTCGGGCGGTTTCGGCTCCCGCCGGTAGGGGCTCCTCCTGCGCTTCGGGTTCGACAGGTAGGCCCGGTCGCGATACAGCTTCTCGTATTCGGGCACCAGGTCCGGCCGCTTCATCGCCAGCCAGGACATGAAGTGCTGTTTCACCCCGGGCCGCAGGTGGAGCATGATCCGCGAAACCGACTGCGCTCCCGCTTCCCGGCACGCCTCCTCCACCGCCGCGATCTGGTCGGGGCGGTCGGAGAGGCCGGGGATGATGGGGGCGACGAGGACGCTGCTCGGCACGCCGGCCTCGGTGAGCCTCGCCACCGCCTCGACGCGTCGCCGGGGGTGGGGTGTCCCCGGCTCCGTCAGCTTCCACACTTCGGGGTCGAGAGTGCCGATCGAGAAGTTGACCGAGATCTCGGTGCGCTTGGCCGCTTCCACGAACAGGTCGAGGTCGCGCAGCGCCAGCGTCGACTTGGTGAGGATCGAGAACGGGTTCGACCTCTCCACCAGCACCTCGAGCACGCCCCGGGTCAGCCGGTACTTGCCCTCTGCCGGTTGATAGGGGTCGGTGTTGGTGCCCATGGCGATCAGCTCGCCCGCCCAGCGGCCCGGCTCCGTCTCGGCCCGGACGAGCTCCACGGCGTTGATCTTCACCACGATCTGGGTCTCGAAGTCGGAACCGATGTCGAAGCCGAGGTACTCGTGGGTGGGGCGGGCGAAGCAGTAGACGCAGGCGTGGCTGCAGCCCCGATAGGGGTTGATCGTCCAGTTGAAGCCGAATCGGTCCCAGGGGACGTGGTTGAGGATCGTCTTGGCCTCGACCTCGTGGAACGTGAGGCCGCGATACTCGCCCCGGCCCGCCACCCGACGGCCCAGTTCGAAGAGTCCCCCTGAGGCCGGTGTCGGCCAAGGCAGTTCCGTCACCGCGCCCAGGCTATCGAACATGTGTTCTGGGTGCAATCGGATTGGGCTTTGTTCCCCGGCCGACGACCGGAATTCCGGTGGCGCAGATAAGGTTGGGGCTACGGGAGCGAAAGGATTCGAATGCCGAACGCGGTCATCGTCGACGCAGTCCGCACGCCGATCGGAAGGCGCAACGGGAAGCTCAAGGACATCCACCCGGTCGACCTCGCCGCCATCCCCCTCAAGGCGCTCGTCGAGCGCAACGACCTCGATCCGGGCCTCATCGAGGACGTGATCATGGGAACGGTGATGCAGACCGGCGAACAGGGTGTGAACGTCGGTCGCAACGCCGCCCTCGCCGCCGGGTTCCCCGAGGAGGTCGTGGGGGTCACGATCGACCGTCAGTGCGGCTCTTCGCAGCAAGCGGCCCACTTCGCCGCCCAGGGTGTGATCGCCGGGGCCTACGACGTCGTCATCGCCGCCGGGGTCGAGTCCATGACCAGGGTGCCGATGGGCATCACCTCCCAGCAGGGGCCGGGAAAGCCCTTCGGGCCCAAGATGCTGGAGCGCTACAGCCAGGGTCTCGTGCCCCAGGGCATCTCGGCGGAGATGATCGCCGAGAAGTGGGGCCTCAGCCGGGAGGCTCTGGATGAGTTGTCCTTGGAGTCCCATCGTCGGGCGGCCCGGGCCACCGACGAGGGCCGTTTCGAGAGCCAGATCGTGCCCGTCGAGGTGCAGACCGAAGACGGCGTCGAGGTGATGACCACCGACGAAGGCATTCGCCGGGACACGTCCATGGAGAAGCTGTCGTCGCTGCAGCCGGCGTTCAAGCCCGACGGCGTGGTCACCGCCGGCAACTCGTCACAGATCTCCGACGGCGCCGCCGCCGTCCTCATCATGTCCGAGGACAAGGCCGAGGAGCTGGGCCTCGAGCCCATGGCCCGCTTCGTGTCGTTCTCGCTCGCCGGTGTCGACCCCATCACCATGCTCACCGGGCCCATTCCCGCCACCTCGAAGGTGCTGGAGCGTGCCGGCCTCACCATCGACGACATCGACCTGTTCGAGATCAACGAGGCGTTCGCCTCGGTGGTCGGCGCGTGGCGCATGGAGCATGGTGGCAGCGACCCCGACGGCCTGTGGGAGCGGACCAACGTCAACGGAGGGGCGATCGCCCTGGGCCACCCGCTCGGCGCCTCCGGTGCCCGCCTCATGACGACCCTCGTCCACGAGCTGGTTCGGACCGGTGGACGCTACGGACTGCAGAGCATGTGCGAGGGCGGCGGGATGGCCAACGGCACCATCATCGAACGCATCGGGTAGTGGCACAGATCGGAATCGGACAGATCCTCATCGCTCTCGCCATCGGCGTGACGGTCTGGGTCGTGTCCATGAAGATCCTGCGCATCCTCGCCACCCCACCTCCTCCCATCGACCCCGAGGACGTGGTGGAAGTGGAGGACCAGGACTACAAGTGCACGGTCTGCGGCACCGAGGTCACGCTCCGCGTCGCCAACGTGCTCGAGATGTCCCCGCCCAAGCACTGCCGTGAAGAGATGGTGCCGGTCTGGCGCCCGGGCTCGGGCCGGCACCTCCGTGCCTAGTTGTCCACAGCCTGTGGACAAGTCTTGGGAAAACTACAAGTTTGTCATTCACAAGCAGAGGGCTGTGGCCCACCGAGCGAGAGTTACGCTAGGGCGCATGCCAGAGTCGAAGCGTCGCAAGCCGAGATCCAAGGGTCCGACCCCGCCCAAGCGCGCCATCCCCAAAGACGCCCCGGAGAGCCCGCGCTGGTACGTGGCCCTGATGGCCGGTCTCATGGCGGTCGGTGTGATCCTCGTCCTGGTCCGGTTCTTCTTCCGAACTGACCAGTGGGTGCTCCTGTTGGGCCTGATCGCGATCTCGGCGGGCTTCATAATGACGACGAACTACCGGTGAGAGTCCTCGTCCTCGACAACTACGACTCCTTTACTTTCAACCTCGCCCAGTACCTGGGCGAGCTGGGTGCCGAGCCCGAGGTGATCCGCGCCGATCAGATCACCCCCGACGAGGCGGAAGCCAGCGGTTACGACCGGATCGTGATCTCACCCGGCCCGGGGCGGCCCGAGGAGGCGGGCAACTCCATCGCCTTCGTCCAGCGGTTCGCCGGGCGGATCCCCATCCTCGGGGTTTGCCTGGGCCATCAGGCGATCGTGGCGGCGTTCGGAGGCTCGGTGGACCTGGCCCCCGAGCCGCGGCACGGCAAGACCTCGATGATCCGCCACGACGGGAGGGGCGTGTTCTCCGGGCTGAGCGACCCGTTCGAAGCGACTCGCTACCACTCGCTGGCCGCCGTCCGGCTCCCCGACGAGCTGGAGGCCTGCGCCTGGTCGGAGGACGGGGTGGTCCAGGGAGTGCGCCACCGCCGCCACGACATCCATGGCGTCCAGTTCCACCCCGAGTCGGTGATGACGACGGAGGGCAAGGCCCTCCTCGCCAATTTCTTGTCCTCCTGACCAGTCGGGGCCTCAGCCGCCGCCCGTGTCGGGTGGGGCGGTGTCCGGAGGTGTCGTGTCCGGCACCGTGGTGGTCGTGGTCGTGGTCGTGGTGGTGGTCGTCGTGGTGGTGGTCGTCGTCGGGGGCACCCGGCCCAACGTCACCGTGATCACGTCGCCGGGCACGGCCGACCCGCCGGCCGCCGGGAACTGCGACACGATCCGCCCGTCGAGGCTCGGATCGGAGACCGTCTCGGTGGCGTTGGAGATGTTGATCCCCAATCCCCGCTCCGAGAGGACCCGTTCGGCGTCCTCTGGCGTCAACCCGCGCACATCGGGGATCGTCACCGGCTCGGGACCGTTGGAGACGACCAGTTTGACGCTGTCGCCGACCCTGACGGTCGAGCCCGGGGCCGGGTCCGTGGTGATCACCAGCCCCTGCGGCACCTCGTCGTGGTAGCGGTTCTCGACCGTGGCGCGCAGACCGAGGTCGGCGAGCCGCTGGGTGGCGTCGGCGACCGTCAGACCCGACAGGTCCTCCAGCTCGAGGGTCTGGGGGCCTTCGGAGATGACGAAGTCGATCGGTGAGCCCGCCCCGGCCCGCACACCCGCCGGCGGCTGCTGGTCGATCACCACCCCTTCCGGCTGGTCCGAAGGGCGCGTGCTCACGTTGCCCACCACGAAGCCCGCCTCCTCGATGAGGCGTCTGGCGGTCGTTTCGTCCTGGCCCAGCAAGTTGGGCACCTCGAACTCCTCCGGGCCGGCGGACACGAACAACTCCACCGTCGAGTCCACCGGCACCTCTTCGCCGGCGGGCGGGTCGGTGCGGATGGCGTTGCCCTGGGGGATCTCGTCGCTGGGCTCGCGGGTGATCCGCACCCGCAGGTTTTCGTCTTCGAGGCGTTGGACGGCTTCGGCCTCCGGCAGGTTCGTGACGTTGGGTATCACCACCGTCTCCGGCGCCTCCTCCCCGCCCAGCGCCCGGAACAGGACGAACACGAGGACCACCAGCAGGGCGAGCAGGCCGAAGGCGGTGAGGATGAACGGCAGCTGCGAGGGGGGTTCCTCCTCGAGGTCGCGGTAGACCTCGTCGGGGGGTGCGGTGGGTGGCGGCGTGGGAGCGGCCGAGGGGATCACCCGGGTGGAGGCGTCGGGGTCGGCGTAGCTGCCGGTGGGAGCCGGCAACGGCGGGGGCGCCGACGGGGTCTGGCCCCGCAGAACCGCCACCAGGTCGGCACGCATGTCCTCTGCGCTCTGGTACCGCCCGGCCGGATCCTTCCGGAGGGCACGCATCACCACCGCGTCGAGTTGCGGTGACACGTCGGGGTTGAGCTGGGACGGGGGCACCGGCTCCGTCGAGACGTGCTGGAACGCCACCGACATCGGGCTGTCGCCCTGGAAGGGCGGGCGGCCGGTCAGCATCTCGTAGAGCACCACCCCGAGCGAGTACACGTCGGAGCGGGCATCGGCTGCCGCGCCCTGTGCCTGCTCGGGAGAGAAATAGGTGGCCGTGCCGATCACCGACCCGGTCCGGGTCAACTCCTGGGAGTCGTCCCAGGCGCGGGCGATGCCGAAGTCGGTGACTTTCACCGTCCCGTCGGTCGACAAGAGGATGTTTCCCGGCTTGATGTCGCGATGGACCAGCCCCGCCCGGTGGGCGACGGACAGCGCCGCCGCCACCTCCGAAGCGATCTCGACGGCACGACGGGGCAGCAGCGCCCCCTCGGATTTCAGGACCTCTCGGAGGGAGCGGCCTTCGACCAGCTCCATCACGATGAAGTAGGTGTCGCCCGCCTCGCCCCAGTCGTAGATGCTGACGATGTTCGGGTGGCTGAGGTTGGCGGCCGCCTGCGCTTCCCGGCGGAAGCGCTTCACGAACGCCTCGTCGCTGGAGTACTGGGAGTGGAGGATCTTGATGGCGACCTTCCGGCCGAGGAGAGTGTCCTGGCCCTGGTAGACGTCGGCCATCCCTCCCCGTGCGATGTGCGAGGACAGGTGATATCTATCGGTGAGAGGACGTGGAGTTTCCATACGGTTCGGGACGGCCTGCCGAATGATAGGGATCAGTCACGTGTTTCCAGCCAACCTCGGATGAGTTCGGCGGCGACGGGCGCTGCCACCCGGCCACCGGTCTCGGAAGTACCTTCGGCAGGAAGGGGCTCGAACATGACCGCGACCGCGATCTGGGGGTCGTCGACCGGGGCGAAGCCGATGAACCACGGATAGGAGCGCCCCTGTCCCGCTTCGGCCGTGCCCGTCTTTCCCGCCACCCGCACGCCGGGAACGGTGGCGGCGGTTCCGGTCCCTTCGGTGACGACCCGTTCCATCATCTCGGTCAACGTTTCCGCCGTCTCGGGGGACATGGCCTCGCTGAGCACCTCGGGCTCCGTCCTCGAGACGGTGTTCCCGTCGGGGTCGAACATCTCGTCGACGAGGTACGGCTGCATGAGGACCCCGTCGTTGGCGACGGCGGCGGCGACCATCGCCATCTGCAACGGGGTCGCCCGCACGTTGCGTTCCCCGAGACCGCTCTGGCCCAAGGCGGCGTCGTCGTTCTCCAGTTCGGCGGTCGGGAAGACCGATTCGGCGACGGGGAGCGGGAAGTCGAGGTCCCGGTTGAACCCGAGGGCCTCCGCCATGAACCCGATGTCGGGGGCTCCCACCTGGATCGCCAGGTCGGCGAACACGGTGTTGCAGGAGCGGACGAAGGCTCGCATCAGGTCGACCTGGCTGCCGTTTCCGCACAGGCCACCGCCGAAGTTGGAGATCGTCGCCGTCGAGCCCGGTAGCTGGAACTCGGATGGGTCGTCGAACAGCGTGTCCGGGCCGGCCACTCCCGCTTCGAGAGCGGCCGCCGCCACCACCGTCTTGAACGTGGATCCCGGCGGGAACAGCTCGCGAGTGGCCCGGTCCAGCAGGGGACGGCCGGGATCCTGCAGCAACTGGTCCCAGTTGGCGGCCGCGTCGGCGCCTCCCAGCAGCGTCGGTTCGAACGACGGTTTCGAGACGGAGGCGAGGACGGCCCCCGTGCGGGGATCGAGGGCGACGACCGCCCCGGCCCGGTCGCCGAGAGCGTCGTAGGCGATCTGTTGCAGCCGGGAATCCAGCGTGAGGCGCATGCTCCTGGGCCGCAGGTCGCGTCCCAGGATCGCCGCCACGATGTCGGACAGGGTGAGGTCGCGGCGGCTGCGGAGCGCGTCGACGTAGGCCGCTTCCAGCCCGCCGTCGCCGACGATCGGCGAGGTGTAGCCCACGGTGTGGGCGAACACCGGGCCCAGCGGATACTCACGTGTGAAGCGGCGGGGGTCGTCCTCGTCGGGAACGGATTCGGCCAGGACCGCTCCGTCGGCGGACACGATCATGCCGCGCTCCTTGCCCGCCTGGGCGATGGCGACCCGAGCGTTGCGGGGATCGGACCGGTACGTGTCGGCCCGGACGGCCTGGATCCACGTCACCGCTCCGAGCAGCACGGTGAAGCAGAGAAAGAGCGCCGTGGCGAGGCGACGGATCGGCCCGTTCACGATCGTTCCTCCTGGCTGGCGCGGGCCAGTAGCCCGAGGAGCAGGAAGTTGCCGATCAGAGCCGAGCCACCGTAGGACATGAACGGCAACGTGATCCCGGTGAGGGGCAGGACGCGCAGCACGCCGCCGATGATGAGGAACGTCTGGAGGCCGATCACGAAGGTGAGCCCCGCCGCCAGGAGGGTGCGGAACCGGTCCCGGCTACGGAGGGCGATGCCGAAGCCGGCGGCGAGGAAGAGGGCGAAGCAGCACAGAACGGCGATCGACCCGGCCAACCCGAGCTCCTCGCCGACGGCGGCGAAGATGAAGTCGGTCTCGGCATTGGGGATGAGGTCGGGACGTCCCAGGCCGGGCCCCGACCCCGACAGGCTGCCGGTGCCGAGAGCGAACAACCCCTGAGCGACCTGGTAGCCGGTGTCGGCGTAGTCGGCGAACGGGTCGAGCCACGCCTGCACCCGGCGTTGGACGTGGTCGAACAACCGCCAAGCCGCCAAACCCCCGCCGGCGGCGAGCAGACCCCCGGCGACGAGATAACCGGCGGCTCCGGTGGCGGCGTAGAGCAGGGCGGCGAAGGTCAAGAAGAGGAGGAGCGACGCGCCGAGGTCGCGCTGGTAGACGAGGATCAGGAGGCTCCCCGCCCACACCGCGATCAACGGGACGAGCTGGCGGGGCTCGGGGATGCGGATCGGGCCGAGCTTGCGGTGGGCGCCGGTGAGGGCGGCTTGACGGTCGGCCAGGTAGGCGGCGAGGAAAGCGACGAAGAGGACCTTGGCTATCTCGGCGGGCTGGAAATGCAACTCGGTGAAGCCGAGGTCGAACACCACCCACAGGCGGCTGCCTCCCTGGGTCAGGCCCCGGATGGGCAGCGGGCCGGACGACGGGAGGTTGGGCAGCAGGAGGAGGCCGACCGCCACGAGCAGCATGGTGTTCCGGTAGCGGCGGAGCAGGCTCAGCCCTGCCCGGGAGAGGAACGCCAGCACCGCGCACGTCACCGCCGCCGCCAACAAGAGCCACCATCGTTGCAGGCCGGCCCGGTAGGGAGAGAGGCGATACACCTCGAGGAAGCCGATGGCGGCGAGCAACGCCACCGGGGGCAACAGGAGAGGGGTGGCGTCGGGAGCCCAGGCGCGAAGGGACACGTGGATGCCGCCGAAGGCGATCACGAACACGAGGAAGGTGAGTCCGACCTGAGCCCCGATGGACTCGCCGCCGGCGAACTCGACCAGGGCGACGCCGAACGCGGCGAGCGCCGAGGCGACGGCGACGAGAACACCTTCGGTGTTTCGGGTCATACGAGGGTCCTAACGGAGTGGGCGACGGTCACGTTCCCCCCGGGTCCCGGCGTGGGGCCGGTTGCGTATCTGTTACCAGGTGCCACTTCCTAGAGGAGGCGGCGTCACTCGACGACGTCGACGACGACCGCAGAGATGTTGTCGTTTCCTCCGGCGGCGTTGGCCGCCTCGACCAGGCCCCATGCCGCCTCCTCCGGTGAATCGGCCCGGAGCTGCTCGGCGATCTGGTCGTCGGTGAGCATCGAGTTCACACCGTCCGAGCACAACAGGAACCGGTCGCCCGGACGGGCGGGCTCTTCCACCTCGTCGACGAGCAGGTCCTGGGTGAGCCCGAGCGCCCGGGTGATCATGTTCCGTTGCGGGTGGGTCATCGCCTCCTCCGGGCTGAGGCGACCCGCGGCCACGTATTCGGCGGCGACGGTGTGGTCTTCGGTGAGCTGGCGGAGCACGCCGTCGCGGAGGAGATAGGCACGGCTGTCGCCGACGTGAGCGATGTGGGCGACGTCGTCGACGATCTCGAGGAGCGTCATGGTGGTGCCCATCCCGGCGAGCTCGGGCTTCTCTGCCACCTCGAGCAGGAGGGCGTGGTTGGCGCCGATCACCCGCTGGGTGGGACCTCCGACGATGTCCACCGCGGTGTCGACGGCGATGCGTGAGGCGACCTCGCCGGCGACGTGACCTCCCATCCCGTCGGCCACGATGAACAAGGTCGAGTCGTCACCAGCCCCCGATGTCGGCGGATAGACCGCGTCCTCGTTGTTGGAGCGCACTCGCCCGGTGTGGGTGGCGCTCGCCCATCGGTACTTCACCGTATCTCCATCACCGTCTTGCCCACTTGCACGGCGTCACCCCGCCGCAGCTCTGCTGGAGCGGTGACACGTCGGCCATTCAAGTACGTCCCATTGGTGCTGCCGAGATCGTGCAAGGTCAGGCCGTTCTCGGTGGCGACCAGTCTGAGGTGGAACTCGGAAGCATACGGGTCGTCGATGACAATATCCGCTTCGGGGCTGCGTCCGATCACGGTGGCGTCGGTGACGGTGAAATCGAGGCCCGCCTGGGTGTCGGAGCGGACGATCACGACCTTGGTCCCGCGGCGCCTCCGCCTCTCGGCGTGGATGCCGAGGTGCGTGGCGATGCCCCGGGCCACCTGCCACACGAACAGGTAGATCAGGCCGAGGAAGATCAGGCGCAGCAGGGCGAGGATGATGTCGGGCATTCAGGCCAGTTCGAGGCGATAGGAACGGTCGGCGAAGGTTACGACAGAACCGGGCTGGATCTCGACACTCTCGTCCTCTCCGACCCGCTGACCGTTGGCGAAGGTGCCGTTCGCCGAGCCCAGGTCCCGGATCCAGATGGAGCCGTGGCGGCGCACGATCTCGGCGTGGCGGCGCGAAACGGCGTCGTAGGGCAGGACGACGTCGCATTCGTCGGAGCGGCCCACCCACAGCCGGTTGTTGGACAGGTCGAGCGTCGGTTTGCCCGTCAGACGACCCCAGGGGTGGCGCATCCCCCGACGGACCTCGAGGTCGCAGTCGATCGTCCCGACGCCGAGATCGGGGTCGAGCTTGATGTTGACGAACGTCGGCCCGGGCAACCGCCACCCTTGCTCGGCGGCGTGGGCTTCGTAGGCCTCGGCGAGGATCCGCGACAGGGAATCGGGGGGCAGGTCGAGGTCGTTGGGATTGATGGTGACCGTGATGCAGTTCGGCACCATCGGGCCCGTGTGGTGCTCGATCGTCGACAGGTCGGCTTCACGCACCATGCGCGAAGCGATCTCGGTCGGGTGCACCCTTCCCGAGAAGACCCGCCCGGCCATGCCGTCGAGCATCCGCTCGAGGCGTCGTTCGACTGCCCTTGCGAGTTTCACCTGCGCCAGTGTACGGCGGCGGTGGTACGATGAGGCTCCCGCACGCGCCGATCACGGCGTCGCGCGTGTCCGGGGCGAGTGGCGGAATTGGCAGACGCGCAGGATTCAGGTTCCTGTGGGGTAACACCCGTGGGGGTTCAAGTCCCCCCTCGCCCACTCCCCGAGTGGTCCCTTCCAGACACTCGCGCCCTCACTCGTTTGGTCCCCTGAGGCGAGGCTGCCGACGCCCCACCACCTGGTGCGACGCCCACCACCTCATCTCCTGGTGGGAACACCAAGGCCCCACCGACCTCGACAACCTCATCCTGTTGTGCCGCCATCACCACACCCTCATCCACCGCCGAGGATGGAAACTCACCGGCACCGCCACCCACCCCACCTTCACCCGACCCGACGGCACGACCCTCCCCAACGCCCCACCCCAACAACCGCTGCCGCTACCGGCATGATCGGGTGGGAAACGGCAGCCGTAACCTGAGCGGATGCAGTCCCATCTCCCCGAAGGCGCCCGCATTCGAACCACCGCCATCCACGCCGGCGAACAGCCGGATCCGACGACCCTCGCTTCGGCTCCCAACATCGTGATGTCGACCACCTTTTCCGTGGACGAACCGCGGGGGTTCTCGGCGCTCGACCAGGAGGGCGACGACGGGTTCTTCTACACCCGTTGGGGGAACCCGACGATCCGCCAGCTCGAGGAGAAGCTCGCCGCGCTGGAAGGAGTCGAGGATTGCCGGGCGTACGCCTCGGGCATGGCGGCGATCTCGTCGCTCCTCTTCAACCGGCTGTCCGCAGGTGACCGGTTGGTCATCAGCGACGTGGCCTACCCGGGCACGACCGAACTGGCCCACAACACGCTTCCCCGGATGGGAGTGGAGGTGACGGCGGTCGACATGTCCGACCTCGACCGGGTCGAAGCCGCTCTGCAGGAACCCGCCAAGTTGGTCTGGGTCGAGACACCCGCCAATCCGATCCTTCGCCTCACCGACATCGCCGCCGTCGCCGAGCTCGCCCACGCCGCCGGTGCAGAGGTGGCGGTGGACTCGACGTTCGCCACCCCGATCGCCACTCGGCCCCTGGAGCTCGGCGCCGACTACGTGGTGCACTCGCTGACCAAGTACATCGGTGGCCACGGCGACGCCCTCGGCGGAGCGGTGCTGTCCGACCGCGAGCGGTTGGAGGAGCTCCAGCTCGAGGCAACGGTGCATTTCGGCGGGGTCATCTCCCCGTTCAATGCCTGGCTGATCATGCGCGGTGCTGCCACCTTGCCGTTGCGCATGGCCGCCCATGAGGCAGGCGCCACGGTCGTAGCGCGGGCCCTGGAAGAGCATCCCAGAGTCCGCCGGGTGGTGTACCCGGGCCTGGAGTCGCATCCTCAGCACGAGCTCGCTCGCCGGCAGATGGCCAACTTCTCGGGGATGATCGCCTTCCAGGTCGACGACGGCCCAGCAGTGGCAGAGAGGATGATGAAAGAGCTCCGGGTGGTCCACTACGCCGTGTCCCTCGGGCACCATCGCAGCCTGATCTACTGGCTCGGCACCGACGACCTGGTGGCATCGAGCTTCCACCTCGAGGGCCCGGCCCTGGACAGCTACCGCGACTACGCCGGGGACGGGGTCTTCAGGCTGTCGGTGGGCCTGGAAGACCCCCAGGACATCCTCGAGGATCTCGACCGGGTCCTCTGACACACGAAAAGCGTTGGCGGAGCCACATCCGGGCGGTGAGACTCGACAGGTCGAAAGGAGCCCGTCTGGGGGATCTCGTCTACTCGATGACCATGTCCGTCGACGGTTACGTCGCCACCGCAGACGGTGACATCTCCTGGACCGCGCCGAGCCCCGAGCTCCACCGGTTCCACAACGAACGGGTGGCAGCCCAGGACGCCGAGATCCTCGGGCGCCGCCTGTACGAGGTGATGCTGACCTGGGAGGCGATCGACGAGTCTTCGGACGTGCCCGAGTTCATGAAGGACTTCGCCCGGATCTGGAAGGCGTTGCCGAAGTACGTCTTCTCCCGCACCTTGAGCGGGGTCGAGGGAACCAACACGGTGCTCGTCGGCGGCGACGTGGTGGACGAGGTGCCCGCCTTGAAAGAACGCCACTCGGTGATCGGAATCGGCGGAGCGACGCTGGCTGCAGCCTGCATGGCGCACGATCTGATCGACGAGTTCCAGGTGTTCGTCGGTCCGGCCGCGCTCGGGGGCGGTCTTCCGTTCTTCCCCTCCGACGGACGACGGGTGGACCTGGAGTTGATCGAGACGAATCGCTTCGACGAGATCGCCTACCTGAGGTATCGACGACGCAGCGCGTCACCCGGAGCCGTCAGACGAGAACCCAATCGGTGACGACCTTGGTGCCGTCGGCGGTCACGATCGTGATCTGCGCCGGGCCGGTTCCGACGTCCGTGAACGTGAACCGCCCGAGGCTGTCGGTGGCGGAGTCGCGCACCGAGCCCCCGCATCGCAGCTCCACGGTCGCCTGCTGCGGCGGGACGAGCTGGCCGACCAGGCGCCGCACGCCGTCTTCCATCACCATCACCTCGATCTCGATGCCGGGGGCACGGAAGGTCACCTGGCGTGTCGCCTCCGCCGACCTCACCCCGACGAGCTCCTCGCCCGCGGAGTCGTAGACCAGCTCGGCGAGCTCGGCGTCGATGGTCCGCCACGTGAAGGAGGCACGCGCCGCCTCCACCACGTGCTCCGGCACTGGATCGGCTTGGCTCAGCGCCCGCGTCAGCAGGTCGAGGAGCCGATCGTCGTCGTAGGCGCTCATGCCACCCCTCCTCCTGGATCCTCACCGAGTTCCGCCGTCATGAACCTGCGGAGGCGCTCCAGGGCCCGCTGACGGGTGGGGCCGATGGAGCCGACCGGCCGACCGATGATCTCGGAGATCGTCGAGTAGTCGAGCGGGGGATCGACGCACAGCAGGCGCAGCAGTTGCTGATCGTCCTCGGAGAGACGCGAGAACGCCCGCAGCGCCGCCCTTTCGATCTCGTCGTCGACGAGCCGTTCGTCGAGGTCGGTAGTCGTGGGATCGCTGATGTCGAACTCGAAACTCGATGGAGTCTGTTTGTCCTGCTGTTTGAGCACCCGTAACGCCTCGTTGCGTGCAGTGACCGCCAGCCAGCCGGCCAACCGCTCGGGATCGCGGATCCGGCCACAGTGTTCGACCAGCTTCAGCCAGACGGTCTGACAGACATCGGCGGCCGCGGCGTCGTCGAGGCGAAACCCCCTCACCACGTACCAGACGAGCCGGCTGTACTTCTCGACGAGGGCGTTCCACGCGGTTGGTTCGCCGCTGGCCGCCCCTGCCAACAGTTCGGCGACAGGGGCGTCGTTCATCGTCGAGTACTCTACGCGGGCGAACCGGGCGCCCAAGAACTCTCCTGTCGACAGGGCGGTCACGCCCAATCAGATCCGGGCCCCGTCCACCTGATACGGGTTTCTTCACGCCCCCAGGGCCACGAACGCGCTGCGTGCTGCCCGCTCGGAGGGACTGGTCGCATCCATCGAGGTGATGTGGGTCAACGCCGACGCCGGATCCTCTCCCGAGAGCATCCTCCGGTGCAGCTCCACCATCAGCGGCATCGTCTCCGCGTCGGGTATGGGGACCGCCGGCGCGATCAGACTCGTCACCCCCATCCGCAGGAGCGTCGCCGACAACCCGAGGAGCTCGTCGCCCACCCCCACCTCGGAGATCGCCGAATCGCACGAGGGCATGACCATCACCGCCGGCACCGACGACACCATGTCGAGGTCGTAGACGGTGAGCGGGCCATCGGCCAGGCGGAGCGAGGAGAACTGGGGGTTGTCGGCGCGGAACGTGCCGTGGGCGGCGAGGTGAGCGACGTCGACGCCGTCGAGCGCCGAGAGAACCGCCTCGACCGTGGCGTTGCGGCCGGTGAGCCGTCGCCGTGTCCGATACATGCGAGAGAGCCGGTCGACCTCGGTCGTGGCGCTCGGCAGATCCGGCCCGGCCACGAGGGCGGCGGGGGAGGTCGGGCCGATCCGCTTCCGTCGTTCGGCCGCCCGGAGCCAGGCCCGGGCCGAAGGCGCCAACGAGACGCGTCGTCCACGGAGCTCGGGGAGCACGTGCCACGGCAACCGATGGAGTACCCCGGTGGGGACGATCACCACGTCCCGGTCGCCGATCTCCAGCGGGCGCACCAGCACCTCGGCCAACCTGTCGGCCACCGTGTCGAGCGTCCCCGCGGCGGCGGCCTGCGACGCCTCCGAGCCACGCCCGGTCGCCAGCCTCGTCAGGGAGAACACGACGGAGTCCACATCGGCGGCGACCTGCTCCCGGTCGACGAGGGGCCGCACCTGCCAGCGTCGGCCGTCGAACCACACGGCGTGGACCTGGTCGCGGAGGGAGAAATAGGAGACGAGGGCACGCCCGTCCAGCGCCCCGGTGAGCGTCTTCCTGTCGAGACGCGTGGCTTCGCTGCCGTGGCTGTCGCCTTCGGCCTGGCGGATCAGGCGACGGATCCGGGTCTCGAGGCGGCGGATCCTCGCCCGGATCTCTGCCGTGGGCTCGCCTCGTGCCGCTGCCTGGCGGAGAGCGGTGTCGGCGTCACGGAGGGCGGCGAGAGCGGCGGCGATCTCGGCGCTCTCGGGAGGGAGGACGGGCGGGAAGTCGATGTTGCGGGCCCGCCACGTCTCCACTGCCTCGAGCACCCGCCACGGACGACCGGCCCGCAGGGCATCGTCGATGGCGGCCGTGACGAGACGGATGCCGTGGCGGGCGACACCCGCGCGCATCTCGGGTGAGCCGAGCCCGGCTCGGAACCGGTCGAGCAGGCGGAGCCCGGCGGCGACGGCCCGGCGCGCCTCCCGTTCCATGCCTCGCGCCATCGCCAGCATGTAGTCGGTCTCGGCTCGCGCCATCTTGTCGAGGTGGGAGTCGGCCCACGCCGCTCCCTCCAGCGGGCCGAGCACGTCGAGGGTGGCCTCCATGTCTCCGAGGTCGAAGGCCACCCGACCCGCCGCGATCCGGGCCCGGGTCGCCTCCCATTCCCAGCCTGCGCTGTCGAGTCGCGACACGAGCGCGAGCGCCCGACGAAGCTGGCGGCGGGTGGGGGAGAGGCGGAGCGCGGCGAGAGCCTCGGCGTAGGTCGCCTGCAGCTCCCACTGCTTCCTCCGTTGGGATGCGAACAGCTGTCGCGCCTCGGCGGCGCAAGCCCGGGCCGTTTCGGCATCGCCGGCCACGTCGGCGATGCCCGACAGGACCAGGAGAGCGTCGGCCAGCGCCGGCTCCTCCCCCTCCGCTCGGAGGTGCTCCACCGCCGCCCGGGCATCGGCGAGCGCGTCGGGCATGAGGCCGACGTCGGCGTAGACCTCGGCCCGGTCGGACAGCAACGCGGCCAGCCGCTGACCGGCGCCCAGCCGGGAGAAGATCCTCTCGGCTCGGTCGAACCACATGAGCGCCCGGGGGACGTCGCGGCGTCGCCCGTGGGCGAACCCGAGGTTGTGGGCGCAGGCGGCCTCGAGCAGCGTCTGCCCTTCCTCTTCGGCGATCCGGTGCGCCTCCCCCAGGTCCTCCACCGCGGCGTCGAGGTCGCCCGCGTACACGTGGAGGATCGACCGATTGACCCGGAGCCGGGCGGCCCCGACCCGGTCGTCGGCCGCCTCCAGGCCCTCCAGGGCCACGGCATAGCTCTGCAGGGCGCGCCGATTGTCGCCGAGACGCTGGAGGATCAGCGCCCGCTGCATCTCGTTGCGGGCCGCCGGCCCACCGGTGAGGTGTCGTCCGGCGAGATCCGTCAGGCGAAGCGCCTCCCGCAGATCGCCCATGCGGGCCACGGTCCACGCCAGGCTCGAGCGGATCTCGGCCGCCATGGCGGGGTCGCCGGCGCCCTCTGCCGTCTCGATCGCCGTGGCCAGGGCTTCCGATGCCCCCTCGAGATCGTCGGTCTCTCGCTTCGCCAAGCCCAGGGCCCACCAGGCGACCGCCGCCTCCCGCGCATCGGGCTCGGCCGCGAGCGCCTGGGTGGCGAGCTCTATCGCTCTCGTCGGCTCCCCCTGGGCGAGGTCTAGGGCCTCGGCGGCCAGGTTCCTCGTCCGCCGCGTCATCTCCGGCAATGCTAGGTATCACCGACGGCCGCCTTCCGCTCGGTACGAGGAGAGACAAGGAGAACAAATGACCATCCCCGACAACGGAGACACGTTCGAGGTCCTGAGACGGCACGCCGAGCGGTTCCAACGACGCGTCGAACGGGCGCAGATCGGCTGGACCGACGGCCGGGTGGCGTTCCGGAAGGACTCCGTGATCGTGCGCCTGCAAGAGAGCGTCCAGGCCCGGATCGAACGCGCCTTGGGAGGGAACTACACACTGGAGGAGAACCCCACGCTGGGGATCGCACGGGTCAGCGGCGTGAAGGCTCGAGACGCCCTGGCACGCCTCGCCGAGGCGGGCGTCGAAGCCCGACCGAACTACGTGTATTTCGCCGGGCCGTCCTATTTCGGGAATCCTTCCTTCGTCGGGAACCCTTCCTTCTTCGGCAACCCGTCGTTCTTCGGGAACCCTTCCTTTTTCGGGAACCCGTCGTTCTTCGGCAACCCGTCGTATTTCGGGAACCCCCAGGTCAACACCGCCGAGCCGGTCCCCGAGCCGAAGCCGGCCTGGCCCGAGCGCACCGACAGGAAGGCGCGCCCGGTCGTGGCGGTGCTCGACACCGGCCTCGAGACGGTCGACGGGAAGGAGCCGCGTCATCCTGTCCTCAAGGGTCACGCCGTCGTCCACAGCCCGTGGACCACGGGACCCGACGTCACCGTGCCGGTGGACGAAGACATGTTGGACGTCGACGGGGACGGGCTGTTGGAGCGGGTAGCCGGCCACGGAACGTTCATCGTCGGCGTCGTCCGCAAGCACGCCCCCGACGCCGACATAGAGGTGGAGGGGGTCCTGTCGAGCTTCGGTGACGGCGACGACTGGCACCTCTCCCGGATCGTCACCGAGCTCCTGGAGCGGACCACACCCGATGTCGTGAACATGTCCTTCGGCACCTACACCGAAGACGACACCTGTCCGCTGGCGATGGGGGAGGCGGTGCGGCTCCTCCGGGAGAAAGGAGTGGTGGTGGTGGCCTCCGCCGGCAACGACGCCACCTGTCGCCCGGCGTTTCCGGCCGCCCACCCCGACGTCATCGCGGTGGGGGCCCTCGACTGTCACGGGCCCGCCGCGTTCACCAACCACGGTCGATGGGTCGACGCCTGCGCTCCCGGAGTGGGCGTGGTGAGCACATTCGTGTTCCACGACGGGCCGGCCGGGGAGGCGTGTGGTGCCGATCCCGACCGTTTCGAAGGCTGGGCCAGGTGGTCGGGGACCTCGTTCGCGGCACCGAAGGTGGCGGCGGCGATCGCCCAGGAGATGATCGTCTCGGGTGTCGACGCCGAGACCGCCGCCCAGCGGGTCGTCTACGACCGGTCGCTCTTCCGCCTGCCCGAGCTGGGGACGGTCGTGAACCTCGTCTGAAAAACGCGTATCACGGAGCGTGCCGGCCGCTCTGGTTGGTCGGTGGGATCCGAACGGGGACGTTCGGTGGGCCCCACCAACTGGGGGCGGTGGGAAGACCAGCGGAGGTCTCTCACCGGAGTGGGAGGCGAGCGTCAGGGAGGGTTGTTGGAGTTGGGGACCCCTCCCTGACGCACCACATCCCGACGAAGGCCACCGAACTCCCCCCACACGGGGGATTGCCCGCCACCGCCACCGCCCCCAAGGTGGGGAGAATGTGCTACTCGAACCGAATCCTTCGTGGGCTCCGTTTCGCTTGGCCGGCCGTGGCGGCGGCGGCGATCGCTCTGGTCCTCGCCGCCTGTGGCCGCGCCTCGGCAGGGGAGCCCGCCGAGCTCACCGTCGTCGCCAAAGAGGTGGACGGCGAGTACTTCTACGAACTGCCCGACACGGTGCCCGCCGGTCCCGTGCGTATCGGGCTGGTCAACGAGGGCACCGAGACCCACCACGTCCAACTGCTGAGACTCGACCCGGGCATCACCGTCGACGACCTCACCCGCCTCTACGAGGAAGGCGGGGAGCCGGCGGTGGCCGATGTCACCGAGTTCATCGGAGGCGTCGGTGTGGTGGCGCCCGGAGAGCGCTCCCGCGCCGACGGGATCGTCGACCTCGAGCCGGGGCAGTACGCGGTGTTGTGCTTCGTCCCCGGGCCCGACGGGTCACCCCATCTAATGCACGGAATGGTGGCTCCTCTGTACGTGAGCGAGGGGAACCCCGTCGAGCCGATCCGGGCGGACATCCGCATCGAGTTGCTCGACTACGGCTTCGAGGTGCCGGAGGTCATCCCCGGCGACGCCATCCTCGAGGTGACGAACCGGGCCCTCGCCGAGCCCCACGAGATGATGATCGCCCGGCTCGAAGACGGTGCCACCATCGACCAGGTCTACCGGGCGCTCGAGGCGGGAGAGGAGATCCCCGCAGTGGCCCTGGGAGGTGCACAGGCCCTCGACCCCGCCCGCTCCCAGCTCGTCCAGCTCGACCTGGAGCCCGGCGACTACGTGATCTGGTGCCAGATCCCCAGCCCCGACGGGCAGCCCCACGTCATGAAAGGGATGATCGCCCAGGTCACGGTGGAGGCCGCCTGAGAACGATCACGGCTCATCCGGGAGGCGGTTTCTAACATCTCGGGCATCGTCACCCGAGACTCCGCTCCGCCTCCCGGACCCATCCGGTTCCCCGATTCCCGGCCGCGGCCACTGCGGCTGGTCTTCCTGCGCCTCCTCACCGCCGCAGGCCTGATCCTGTTCGTCGCTGTCCTCGTTCTCGTCGGCCGCGACGGCTACCGGGACATCGACGGCGATATCACCGCCGTCGACGCCCTCTACTACTCGACGGTGGCGGTCACCACCACCGGCTACGGCGACATCGTCCCCTTCAGCCAAGGGGCTCGCCTCGTCACCGTGGTCGTGGTCACCCCGATCCGGGTGGCGTTTCTGATCCTCGTGGTCTCCACCACGGTCGAGGTGCTCGCCGCTACCACCCGCTATCTGCTCCGTGTGCAACGATGGAGACGCGTCATGCGCGATCACTACGTCATCTGCGGCTACGGCACCAAGGGGAGAGCGGCGGCGGTGACGCTCGTCTCGAAGGGAGTCGAGCCGGAGAAGGTGGTCGTGGTGGAGTGGGACGCCACGACGGCGGGGGAGGCGACCGCCGACGGCTTCACCGCGGTCGTCGGGGACTGCACCCGGGAGTCGGTCCTCAGCCGGGCCAACGTCGCCTCCGCCAAGGGAGTCGTCGTCGCCGTCAACAGCGACTCGACGGCAGTCCTGACGACACTCACCATCCGCATCCTCAACCCCGCCGCCCGGCTGGTGGCCGCCGTCAAGGAGGCGGAGAACTCCAAGATCCTGCGCAAGGGCGGGGCGTCCCTCGTCGTCACTTCCGACGAGGCGACCGGCCGCTTGCTCGGCTTGGCGATCGACAACCCCCACCAGGCGGCATTGATCGAGGATCTGCTTCTGATCGGGGAGGGGGTGGATCTCGTGGAGACGGACGTCACCGACGACCTCGTCGGCGGCCGCGCCCCGGACCGGACGGTGGCAGTCATCCGGGGAGGCCGGATCGTCACCTCCGACGTGGTCCTCCAGCCGGGGGATCGGCTTCTCGAGCTGGAGGAGAACGAAGAGCCTCCTCCGGCGGTCTGACCCGGGCGTCGGATTCCGTCCGGATCCGACCACACTGGGAGCATGAGCGAGCCCCTCCGAATCGACGTGTGGTCCGATGTCGTCTGCCCGTGGTGCTACATCGGCAAGCGCAACCTGGAAGCCGGCATCCGTGACTTCACCGGCGGGAACGAGGGCGTGGCCGTCGCCGTCGAGTTCCACAGCTTCCAGCTCGACCCGACGGCACCGGAGCACTTCGATGGCTCCGCCGCCGAGTACCTGGCGAAACACGTCGGCACCGACGTCGAGTCGGCCCGCCAGATGCAGAGGCAGGTGAGCCGGGTCGCCGCCGCGGTCGGGCTCCACTACGACTTCGACAACCTCAAGCCCGCCAACACCCACAAAGCCCACCAGCTCCTCCACCTGGCCAAGGCCCACGGCCGCCAGGCCGAAGTCAAGGAGGCGCTGATGCGTGCCCACTTCGTCGAGGGGCGGCACGTCGGTGACGTCGATGAGCTGGTCGAGATCGGCTCGTCAGCCGGGCTGCCCGCCGAGGAGATCACCTCGGCTCTCGAGCGGCAGACCTACTCGGAGGCGGTCCGCGCCGACCAGGAGCTCGCCGCCCGGATCGGGATCCGCGGGGTCCCGTTCTTCGTCGTCGACGGTCGTTACGGCATATCGGGCGCCCAACGTCCCGAGGTGTTCACCCAGACGCTGCAACGTGCCCTCGCCGAGCGCGCCGACGCGCCTCGAGGATCGGAGTGACCCGGGGTCCGTCGTTGTCTGGCTCCGCCCGCTATTTTTCGGGGTGAGAACTCGGGGTGTTTGGTGCTGAGGAGGAGTGGGTGACGATCCTCACCATCGGAATGTGGGTCCACGTGCTGGTGAACGCGATGGTCTGTTTCCAGCCGACGCGAAACCCCATCTGGGGTGAGTTGCGGCTCGTGCCCGTGATCGTCGCCACCATCGCCTTGTGGACGGTGCTGGCGGCGATCGTCTAGGTCACGCCGGCGCCGCTCCGAGCAGGTCGGCGACCAGATCGACGTCCTCGTCGGTGTTGTAGATGTAGAACGACAGCCGCACCTTCCCTGCCCGGATCGCCGCCTTCACCCCTGCTTCGCGCAGGCGATCGCCGTGGGGCGTGTCGAGAGCGACGATGGCGCTGTTGGACGGCTCCATGCCGAGCGCTTCCCGCAGGCGGTTGGCCAGGCGCACGCTGTGGCGGTGGGCGGTCTCAACGCCCAGGTCGGCGAGGAGGGACACCGAAACGGCGGCGCCGACGAAGTCGAACCAGGCGGGGGAGACGTTGTAGCGGCGGGCGTCGGACGCCAGCCGGACCGGCGTTCCGTACAGGCTCTGCCAAGGGTCGGGCCCGCTGTACCAGTTCGGGTACACCGGACGCACCCAGTCCGCCCACTCGGCGACGGTGATGAAACCGGAGCCACGAGGGGAGCACAGCCACTTGTAGGCGCCGCAGGCGGTCACGTCGAATCGGTCGGCCTTCACCGGGAGCCAGCCCGAGGCCTGGCTGAGATCCACGAAAGTCCGCACCCCGTGAGCCTTGGCCGCAGCCTCCAGCGCGTCGAGATCGGTGACGCGGCCGTCGGCGGACTGGACGGCGCTCACCACCACCAGGTCGACGCGGTCGTCGATCCGGTCGAGGAGCGAGTCCAGGGGGACCGCCTGGACGTCCAGCCGCGTGTCGTTGAGGAACGGGTAGATCGTGGAGCTGAACTCTTCTTCGGCGAGCAGCACCCGCGAGCCTTCGGGAAGCGACGCCGCCACCAGGCCGCTGGCGGTAGAGACCTGGCTGAGGATGCCCACACGCGCGACGTCCACGTCCACCACCCGGGCATAGGCCGCCCGGGCGGTGTCGACGTGGACGTCGAAGTCACCTGCGTCCCACCGACCGTGGAACCAGTCGTCCAGCGCCGCATGGAGTGCCTCGCCGGTGGCCCGAGGAGGAAGACCCAGCGACGCCGTATTCAGGTAGCCGCGGACGGGGGCGAACTGTGCGGTGACCGAATCGTCGGGCATGACCCCATTGTGGAGCATCTCGGAACGAGATGATTCGGGGCCGCCGACTACGGGGTCGTCAGCCCGCCTGGGGCCGGAAGACGAACGTCAGTCCGTCGTCCCCCTCGCGAACGTCCATGACGGACTCGGAGAGGGCGTCGACGATGAGGGGATCGACGTACACCTGGGTTCCGCCTTGCTCGGCCACCCCGTCTTCGGGGAGGGCGTTCTCGACGAACTCCAGGCGCACGGCGAGGTCACCGGTCGGTCCGCGCTCGGCGGTGAGGCGGGTGTCGTGGGTTTCGGGGATGCCTTCGCTGGCCCGGATCGTCTCGAGGGCTGCGGCGGCGTTCTCTGATAGTTGGAGCATCTCGCTCCTCCTTCGGTCGGTCACCGCCCACAGTAGGCGAACCGGGGAGCAGTGCCCACTGCTCATCCGTCCCGGGAGTAGGTGCCCATCAGCGTGGCCTCGGCGAGGACGTGGTCCCGGGCGGCGTCGAGCACCTGTGACTTGGTCGCTCCCTCCTCCAGGCCGAGCCGGGTGTCGAGCGCATAGACCCGGAAGAAGTACCGATGGGTGCCCGACGGCGGGCAAGGTCCCACGTATCCGAGCTCTCCGGCCGAGTTCCGTCCCGATACGCCGATCTCTCCGACGTCTTCGGGTATCTCGCCGACGGGCTCGATGTCGTAGGCGACCCAGTGGTCGAAGGTGCCTCCGGGCGCATCCGGGTCGTCTACGACGAGAACCAAGGATCGGGCGTCTTCGGGGATGCCTTCGATGCGGAGAGGGGGAGACGACTCGTCGCCGTCGCACGTGTAGACGGCCGGAATGGGCTCTCCATCGGCGAACACGGACGTCAGCTCCATGGTCAGCGGTGCCTCCAAAGAGTCGGGTTCCTCGTGACAGGCTGCCAGTGCCACCAACAAGAGGACGAGCCGGAAACGGTGCGCCGTGGCCCGCATGGCACCATCGTGTCACGGGTCGCGGGCGTATGTGGTCTCCGACCGGCAAAGAGGGTGCTCAGTGCCCGGCAGGGTCCGCCACCCGACCTCAGCCCTCCACCACGATCTCGTAGCGGTTGTCGGCCGACAGCGGGCAATACCCCTGGTAGACGCCCGGTGCGCCGAACGTGACCTCGAACTCCTGGCCGGCTCCGACCACGTAGGGGCCCACGGCCTGGTCCACCACGTCTTCGTTCTTGACCCTGATCGTGTCGCCGACGCGGAAGGTGAGGCGGCTGGGCATCAGGTCCACCTCTTCGCCGGAGGCGAGCCGCTCGGCGGTGCCTGCGGGGATGATCAGCTCGTAGGCGTACTCGTCGCCGCCCCCGCAGGCGGCCAGCAGCAACGCAAGGGCGGCGAGGAGCAGGCCGGCGGTTCTCATGGCCCCGTGGCGCGTACCTCGGCCGTCACCACGAGCTCGCCGGCGTTCTCGAACGTCAACGTCAGCTCGACGGTCGAGCCCTCTTCCAGGGGAGATGCCAGGTCGAGCAGCATGATGTGGTAGCCGCCCGGCTCGAGAGACACCGTCTCACCGGCGGGGATCTCCAGGCGGTCGACGGCGCGCATCTCCATCATCCCGCCGCCCATGTCGGAGCCGTGGGTGGCTTCGTCGTCGGCCTCTGCCATCACGGTCTCGTGGATCTCGGCGGATCGCGCCACCGCCGGGTCCACCGACACGCCGACGAGGGCGTCATCGGCTCCGCCCCCGTTCGTGATCTGCATGTAGGCGGCGCCGGCTTCGGCCATGGCCGGGGAGGTCCGGGCCCACGCCTCGGTCACCTCCAGCCCGCCGCTGCCTCCGCCGCATGCGGCGAGGGTCACGACCAGAACCGAGGCGATCGCCAGCCGGCGACGACAGGATGTGCGCTTCATGCTCGTGGTTCCTCCAACAGTGCTGCCAGGTCGGCGGCCATGTCCTCGGACGAGAAGCCGAACGGCCACTCGACTCGAACGGTGCCCGTGTCGTCGACCACGTACGTGAGAGCCGTGTGGGCCACGTCGTAGGCCTGGTCGCCGGGCTCGTGCTCTTCGATCTCCCACTGCACGCCGAAGGCGGCGGTCACAGCGGAGAGACGATCGAAGTCTTCGGTCCGGAGGGGAAGGCGACGGGAGAAGAAGTGACCCAGATAGTCGTCGAGACGTTCGAGGGTGTCACGCTCCGGGTCGACCGTCACCATCGCCACGGTGACCTTCTCGGCCTGATCCGGATGGAGCTCGGTGAGGGCCTCGCTGATGTCGGCCATCGTCGTCGGGCACACATCGGGACAGCTCGTGTAGCCGAAGTAGACGAGCAACAGCCCGCCGGGCTCGGCCTTCATCGTCACTTCCCGGCCGTCGGGGCCGGGTAGCGACAAGGTGCCGACCTCGAGGGGCGGGTTGCGCACCGCTCCCTTCAGGCTGGCCGTCCCGCCGCATGCGGCGACGGCCAGCGCCAGCACGAGGACGAACAACGCCGTCCGGGATCGACGCATCTTCCAACCGGGCACGTGCGTAAGCCTGCGTCGACGGACGGCTTCGCCGCACGGGTCCTTGGTCCTCCGCTCCGGGACGAAAGTCCCGTCGTCTCGCCCATATCGGGATGAAACTCGGCGCGGCGTGTCGCATCATTGCCCGGACCCGACGAGGAGATGAGATGACCGACAGAGCCGGCCGCGCCCGTGAACGATTCCGGAGGCTCCACGAGAGCGGCACCTTCGTCATGCCCAACGCGTGGGACATCGGCTCGGCGCGGCTGTTGGAATCGCTCGGGTTCCCGGCGATCGCATCCACCAGCTCCGGGTTCGCCGCCTCGTTGGGACGCGCCGACCAGCACACCTCACTGGACGAGCTGTTGGCCCACAGCGCCCGATTGGTGGAGGCGGTCGACATCCCCGTCAGCATCGACGCCGAACACGGCCACGCCATCGATCCTGAGGGGGTGGCCGAGACCGTCCGGAGGATCGCCGCCACCGGGGCGGCGGGCGTGTCGATCGAGGACTACGACCCGGAGGGTCGGATCCTCCCCTTCGAGCTAGCGGTGGAGCGGGTGGCCGCCGCCGCCTCGGCGGCGGCGGAGTCGGGGATCGTCCTCACCGCCCGCGCCGAGAACCACCTCTACGGCGTGGCCGACCTCGACGACACCGTCGCCCGGCTGCGCGCTTTCAGAGAAGCCGGCGCCGACGTCCTGTACGCCCCGGGAGTCACCGACGTCTCCGGCCTGCAGCGCCTGGTCGCCGATGCCGGAGGGCCGGTCAACGCCCTGATCCAGGGGCCCAGCCCCACGATCGCGGAGATGGAGTCCATCGGCATCCGGCGTGTCTCCACGGGAGGAGCGCTCGCCTTCGTGGCGTACGGTGCGGCGGTCGCTGCCGCCCGCGAGCTGCTCGAACGAGGCACCCACGCCTATCTGGGCTCGGTGCTCAGCCTCGAGGATCGGTCGGCTTTTCGGCGGACGGCTCAATAAACGGACGGAATCGGCCGAAGACTCCTGGTGTTTCTCGACGACTCCACTCCCCGGAGCCGGCCAGGGCCTGCCCGGAATGCGGGCCTCCGTTTCACCCATCCGTTGGTGACCGCCAAGCTCGCCGAGCTGGGCGTGACCGGCGCCGACCCGCCCGAGGGGCCGGCGTGGAGGCACTTCCTCGAATGGGTGGGCAACCTCTACCGGGAGGTGGAGGAGCTCCGCGCTCTCCACCGCGACGCGGCGCTCGACCGGTCGAGCTTCGAGCATCTGTTCCACAACTCGCCGGTGCCGATCATGCAGCAGGACTACACCCGCCTGCAGCGATGGATGGAGAAGCGCAAGCGAGCCGGTGCCGAGGACCTGGTGCAAGCGCTGGGCGGAGCCGGCCTCGAGTGCATCAGGGCGGTCGTCCCCATGATCGAGATGACCGCCGCCAATCCGGCCGCCCAGCGAGCCACGGGGCTGAAGGTCGACGAGATGCTGGGGCCCATCGACCCCCGTATCGTCAACCCGGGCTCAGAACACGGCTGGTTGAGCCAGCTGAACGCGGTGTGGGAGAGAGAGCCCGTCGCCCACGCCGCCTTCACCGCCCAGACCGCCGACGGCGTCTTCTACGACGCCGAGTCGGTCCTGGCGGCTCCCCTCGTCGACGGTGAGCCCGACTTCTCCCGGGCGGTGTTCACGATCATCGACGTGACCCCGCATCGCCAGGAGGAGCGGCGGATGCAGGACCTGATCGAAGCGAAGGATCGCTTCCTGGCTTCGGTCAGCCACGAGGTCAGGACGCCCCTGACCGCCATCCTCGGCTTCGCCCGGCTGCTCGAGCAGGAGCCGGACCTGCCCGAGGAGGATCAGCGCATGATGATCGGCTCGATCGCCGAACACGCCCAGGAGATGTCCGACCTCATCGATGATCTGCTGGTGGCGGCGCGGGTGGAGTCGGGACAGATCCAGGTCGCCAACGCCCCCTACGACGTCGTCGGGCTCGTCAGCCAGCTACTCGCTTCGGGCGGCAGCTTCACGCGGGGCGTCAAGTTCGAGCCCCGGGTGGCCGAGGCGTACGCGGTGTGTGATCCGGCGCGTTTCCGCCAGGTGGTGCGCAACCTCCTCACCAACGCCGAGCGGTACGGCGGGCCCGACGTGTCGGTCGTTGTCGCCGTGGAGGACGACGCCGTGGTCGTCGACGTCGTGGACGACGGTCCCGGCATCCCCCGCCGGGATTGGGAGCGGATCTTCGAGCCCTACCAGAGGGCCCACCACGCTCCTGGCCAGCCGGACTCGGTGGGCGTGGGCCTCGCCATCTCCCGTCAGCTCGCCACGCTGATGGGCGGGACGCTCGACTACCACTACGAGGGGTGCAGCGTGTTCCGCCTCCGTCTTCGTCTCGCGTCCTCCGATGAGTAACCGGTGTCGGAACCGTCGAAGGTGGTACACACACCAAGTCCGCAACGCCATGGAGGCGCCATGGAACTCCTCGAACCCCGCCGGGCCTTCAGCGGCTTCGCCGTGCCCGACCTCGAAGCAGCGCGCCGGTTCTACGGCGACACACTGGGGCTGCCGGTTTCGGAGCGGGATGGGTTGCTCGCCCTGCACATCGGGGGCGGAGAAGACGTCCTCGTCTATCCCAAGCCGGACCACGTGCCGGCGACATACACGATCCTGAACTTCCCCGTCGACGACATCGGGCAGGTGGTCGATGCCCTCGCCTCGCGCGGTGTCGAGTTCCTCCGATACGAAGGGTTCGGCCAGGACGAAAACGGCATCGCCCGCAATCCCCACGGCCCGGCCATCGCCTGGTTCGCCGACCCTGCCGGGAACGTCCTGTCGGTGATCGAGATCCCCGACTAGTCGGGCCCCACTTCCTGCGGCGACAGCTCCGTGATCGACCGGTGGAGGCGGAAGGTCTCCTCGTCGGTGCGGGTGTCGTCCACGAAGGAGAGGAACTGGGAAGCGAGCTGGGCGAAGACGCCCCGGTCGGCTCCTGCCGCGGCCCTCAGGTTGAACTCGCCGGAGCGCCGCCATCTCCACACCTGATAGACGTCGCAGCGCTGCTCCGGGGCCCACACCGGGAGGTAGGTTCCGAGGTACTCGAGACCCTGGGGAGCGGCCTCCGCCAACTCACGCTCGTGTTCCAGGAGCCACTCGCGCATTTCGTCGAACGCTCCCGGTCGGACGAAGAATCCCCACTCGTAGATGAGGGCCATGTGTCACCGCCTCCTTCCTCACCTCGAACCGTATCCGCTCGGCGTCGGGAATGTGAGAGGCGATCCCCCAACGGGTGGGGCCCGATCGGGTGGGAACCAGGGATCTCCCCCATTTCCCCGGCACCGTCCTGGCCGTACGTTGGGGACGTGAGCCGACCCACTCCACCCGCGGGGGACACGTCCCCCGACCGCGCCGACGAGAAGCGGTCCCGCCTCGTCCCGCTCTTGGCCGCGGGCCTGGTTCTCGTCGTGGCGGGACTGGTCACCTGGTGGGGTTGGCCCTACATCGGCCGGTTCCTGGATGCCGAAGAGGCGCGTCGCCTCGTGCAGGACGCCGGGCCATGGGGACCCCTGGTGCTGATCGGCATCCAGATCGTCCAGATCGTCATCGCCCCGATCCCCGGCCAGATCACCGGGCTCATCGGCGGGTACCTGTTCGGGCCCGTGCTCGGCGTGGTCTACACGACGATCGGGGCGACGATCGGCTTCACCCTCGTCTTCCTGCTCGCTCGGCGGTGGGGGAGGCCCTTCGTGGAGAGATTCGTCAGCCGCGAGCACCTGGAGCGCTTCGACCACCTCGCCGGCAGGCGGGGGACGCTGGCGCTGTTCCTGGTGTTCCTCCTCCCGGCGTTCCCCGACGACATGATCTCGTTCGTCGCCGGTCTGACGCCGATCCCGATGCGCACACTCGTGCTCGTCTCGCTCGCCGGTCGGCTCCCCGGCTACGTCTTGTTGAGCCTCGGCGGCGACGGCCTCGCCTACGACAACCTCGACCCGGTCGTGGTGATCGGGGCAGTCGTCGCCGTCGCCGTGGCGCTGGCGTACTGGAAGCGGGACCGGCTCCACGAGATGGTGTCCAGCGGAGACGTCGTCGGCTTCCTGCGCCGACGCTGGCCGCTGTCACCGTCGATGACGGTCGTGTTCGCAGTGGGGCTGGTCCTGGTGACCGTCGCCCTGTACCGCGCCGCCACCGTGCCGCCGCTGCGGTAGGGCGCGGGACCCGCGGCCGGGTCCCGCGCCCAGGTGCTCACATCCGAGCGTCGGGGATCACGACGGCGCGGCCTTCGACTTCGCCGGCCTTCACCGCTTCGTACGCCTCGATCGCCCGGCTGAGCGGGTACTCGGTCGTCTGCGAGGCGATCAGCCCACGGGCGGCCAGCGCCAGGACCTCGGCCAGCTCCGGCCGGGTTCCCCAGTAGGTGGTCTGGATGCTCACCTCGTAGGGCACCGAGAAGAACGAGACGGGGAGGGTGCCGCCTCCGATCCCGACGATCGTCAGGTCACCCATCTGGCGGGCCGCCGCCGCACCCATCGCCAGCGTCGCGTCCACCCCTACGAAGTCGAGGACCACGTCCGCCCCGCGGCCGCCGGTGGCGGCACGGATCTCCTCGGCGGTGGACTCGCCGGACAGGAACGTCAGATCGGCGCCGTGGGACTCGGCCAGCTTCAGCGCCGCCTCCCGGGTGTCGACGGCGATGATCCGGGAGCCGGTCATCGCGCGGAGGATCTGGACGGCCATGTGCCCGAGACCGCCCACTCCGATCACCACGGCGGTCGCCTCCGGCGTCAGCTTGGGGAGCGAGCGGCGGATGGCGTGGTAGGGAGTCAGGCCGGCATCGGTGAGAGGTGCCGCCTTCCTCGGCTCCAGCCCTTCGGGAAGGGGGAGGAGCAGCCGGCTGTGCGGCACCAGCATGTATTCGGCCATGCCGCCGTCGAGGCCCAGGCCGCCGCCTCCGCCGGGGATCGGGGCCTCTTGCAGGTTCTCGCAGTAGATCTCGATGCCGAGCTGGCACCGGGAGCAGGTGCCGCATCCCCAGGGCCCGTAGACAGCCACCGGCTGGCCGACTTCGAGGCCGGTCACTCCCTCGCCGATCGCATGGACCCAGCCAGCGTTCTCGTGTCCGAGAGTGAACGGCGGGTTCCAGGGCAGGGTGCCTTCCTCGAACTCGTCCATCAGATGGACGTCGGAGTGGCAGGCGCCGGCTCCGCCGATCGCCACGACCACCTGGCCAGGTCCCGGCTCGGGCTCGGGGAGGTCGACGAGCTCGGGGCGTGTCTTCCACGCTTGGAGTCGAAGTGCTTTCACGGGTTTCCTTTCACGAGGACGACCACCCCCGAGAGTGCCGGGGCCGGGCACCGCTGACCAGGGACTTAGGTCATGGAGCGGGGGACCGGAGATCCCATCCCGGAAAGCACCCGGGCGGCGGCGTGGTTGGTCCGGGCGGTGGGTGGGGTCGCGGCGGCGTGGTTGGTCCGGGCGGTGGGTGGGGTCCCGGTGGCGTGGTCAGAATCTCAGTCCGTGGGGCCGGCCAGGGCGTACGCCACGGCAGTGGCGAAGTCCATGCCCCGTCCCTCCAGGTAGGCGGCTCGCGCCTCGCCGGTGAGCGCCTCGAGGCGGTCCTGGGTGAGCTCCTCGACGCGGTTGGTTTCGTGGTCGACGATGTCGGTGCCGGACGTCATCCGGAGGCTGTGGAAGGCGCCGCCCAGTCGGTTGGCGCGCTGGGCGTCACCGAGCTGGAGGGCGACCCCGCCGATCAAGGCGATGAACAACACTGCCGCCGACACGTCGCCGTCGCTCGACAGGAGTTGGAGGCCCTCGCGCAGGTATGGCCACGCCTTGGCGGGGTCCCCGGCCCGCAGGGCCACGCTGCCCAGCTCGAAGAGGGCCCAGCCGGTGCCGAAGTTGTTCCCCGCCTGCCGGTAGTAGGCGAGGCTGCGCGCCCAGTGGCCGAGACCGGTCTCGTGGTCCCCGAGGAACAGCCCTCTGACGTTGCCCCGCGCCCACTCGACGTCGCCCAGCCCGCTAGTGTCGCCGACCTCTTCGAACAGGCGCTCGGCTTCGTCCAGTTCCGCCAGGGCCGCCTGCGGCTGGTCGCCGTCGAAGACGAGGGCCAGGGCGTGGTTGTAGAGGGCGTTGGCGAGCTCCCAAATGTTGTCCCGCGCCCGATGGATTTGGAGGGCTTCGGCGTAGACCTCGAGGGTCCCGGACAGGCCGCCCCACCAGATGATCCCGGCGAGCGCCTCCAGAGCCTTGGCTCGCCAGTACGGATCGCCGTCGGGCATGGCGAGTGTCGCCGAGGCGCGCCTGCGGCCTTCGTGGATGTGCCCTCTGGCCTGCCAGAACCGCCAGGTGGCGAACGACAGACGGCGGGCCAGGTCGGTCTCGCCCGCCGCCGCGGCCCGGTCGAGCGCCGCCCGGATGTTGTCGTGGTCGCGGGCGATCCGATCCAGCCACTGGTTCCGGTGCCCGCATTTGAAGTGGCGGGAGGCTTCCTCGGCGAGTGAGATGAAGGCGTGGAGGTGGCGGAGCTCGATGTCGCGGCGTTCGCCCGATTCGGCGAGGCGGGCGGTGGCGAACTGACGGATCACATGCAACATGCGGAATCGGGGGTCGCCCCCTGCTTCTGTCGCCATCAGAAGGCTCTGGTCGACGAGGGTCGCCAGGCCCTCCAGGACGGGGATCGGCAGGTCCGGGCCGCACACGGCTTCGATCTCTTCGAGCCGCGCCCCTCCGGCGAAGACGGCGAGGCGGGCGAACAGGCGGCGTTCCGGCTCCGACAGCAGGTCGTAGCTCCACCGGATCGCCCCTTCGATGGTCCGTTGGCGCTCGGGGAGGTCGACGAGCCCTCCGGACAGCATCGTGGTGTCGAGTCGCTCGACGATCGTCTGCACGGGAAGCAGCCGCAGGCGCGACGCCACGAGCTCGATGGCGAGAGGCAGCCCGTCCAGCCGGTTGAGCAGCTGGGCGACCGCCGGTGCGGTGGTCTCGTCGAGGCGGAATCCGGGCCGCACGGCCATCGCCCGTTCCACGAAGAGGCGGGCGGCGTCCGACTTCGACAGCGTGTCCGGGTCGTCGTGGATCGAGGGGAGGGGCATCGGCGCCAGGGGGTACTCCCTCTCGGCGGCGAGACGCAGCGGCGCCCGCGACGTGACGACGATCCTCGATCGGGGCGAGCTCCTGACGATCTCACCGACGAGGGCGGCAGCGGCGATGACGTGCTCGAAGTTGTCGAGGATCAAGAGGACGCGTCGGGTGCGGAGCGCCTCGAGCATGGCGTCGCGGGGGTCCGTCCGTTGCGGGATCTCCAGTCCCAGCGAGGTGAGCACCTCCGATGGGAGCAGGTCGGGGTCGGTAATGGGAGCCAGATCCACGAAGAACACGCCGTCGGGGAAGCTCCCCACCGACTCCGCACCAACCTGGAGTGCGAGCCGGGACTTGCCGGTGCCGCCCGGGCCCGTCAGGGTCACGACGTGGGTGTTCTCGAGCAAGGACTTCACTTCGTCCAGTTCGCGGCGCCGTCCCACGAAGCTCGTCACCACCAGTGGCAGGTTGTTGGGGACGGTGTCGACCGTGCGCAGAGGAGGGAACTCGGTCTGGAGCCCGGAAATCACCAACTGGAACAGGGCCTCCCGGTGGGAGAGATCCTTCAGGCGGTGCTTGCCCAGGTCCCGAAGCGTGACGTCGGCGGGCAGGAGCCTCTCGACCAGCGCCGCCGTCGTCTCGGACAGTATCACCTGGTTGCCGTGGCCGGCGGCGGCGATACGGGCGGCTCGGTGCACGTCGAGGCCGACGTAGTCGTCTCCCCCCAGGGCCCCTTCCCCCGTGTGCAGGCCCACCCTCACCTTGACGGCTGCGTCGTCGGGCCACGGGTGCGACTGGAGGGCGCGCTGGATGCCGATCGCCGCCTCGACCGCCTGGTGTGCCGATGCGAAGACCGAGAAGAAGGCGTCGCCTTCCGTCTTGACCGTCACGCCGGCGTGGGATTCGATGGCCGACCGCAAGAGGCGGTTGTGGTCCTCGAGCACCTCGCGCCAGCGGTCGGGTGACAGGTCCTGAACGAGCCTCGTCGATCCCTCGATGTCGGTCAGGAGGAAAGTGACCGTCCCAGTCGGAAGCGCCGCCGCCATCAGCCAATTCAACCACCGCGGACGGCCACGACCGCGCCAGGAGACCGCACTTCCGTCCCTTCGGCGTACCGTGGGCGGGGCGAACGACACGTCGAGGTGACGGAGGCGCCGTGGATTTCGAATTGCAACTCGTGCTCTTGAGAGTCTCCGATGTCGACCGGGCGAGAGCCTTCTACACCGAGAAGGCGGGCTTTTCTCTCGACGCCGACGTTTCCAGGGGCGACGACTTCCGCTTCGTGCAGTGCACTCCTCCGGGCTCGGCGTGTTCGGTCGCCTTCGGCGTCGGTCTCACCGAGGGCGACCTGGGTAACCCCCTCGAGATGTACCTCGTCGTGGCGGACATCGAGGTGGCCAGGGACGAGCTCGTCGGCAGGGGAGTGGAGGTGAGCGAGATCCAGCACATGACTCCCCGTGGATGGGCGCCGGGAGCCGACCCCCAGCACGCCGATTACAACTCGTTCGCCTTCTTTCGCGACCCCGATGGCAACCGCTGGGTCCTGCAGGAGGTCGGCCACTCCCGCCGGGAACGATCAGCCGTCTAGGGCGGCAGCGAAGGCGCTTGCCAGCTTCTCGTGGCCGGCTGCGTTGGGATGGATGCAATCCAGGCCGCCGACGAAGTCGGAGGTGTCGAGCAGACGGCCGGTCTCGACCACGGTGGCGCCATGGGAGCCTGCCACGATGCGGATGAGGTCGTTGAAACCGCTCACTGGAGACATCCCTCCCTCGAGCACCGTGTCCGCGGCGGGGGCCAGGTCGGCGAGGAGGCAGGCCCGGAACGGGTTGTAGAGGGTCATCGTCACGATCGGCGTTTCGGGGCCGGCGGCGGAGCGGAGCTCGCCGAGGATCCGATGGAGGTTCTCGAGGTAGGAGGTGAAGGCGACGGCGGCCGCCTGGCGGCACGGCTCGGTGGGGCCGCGGCGGCAGGAGGCGAACACGGATCCGAAGAGGTCGTTGCCGCCGACCGTGACGGTCAAGAGGGCGACCTCGCCGCCCTCCCGATGGTGTGCGGATATCAGCTCGACCGCCCGGTCGAGCTGGGTTGCGACTACCACGTCCGACGTCGCTCCGGGCGACGCCAGGTTGACCAACTCCAGCCGGGAGCAGGGAGACGCGTCACATGTGGGGTTCTGGTCGGTGAGCAAGGAGACGAATCCGCCGTCGCCGGCAGGGTCGGCCCCCATGCCGGCGGCCAGGGAGTCGCCCACCGCCACGTGAAGCGGAGGGGCTTGCCCGCCCGCAGCGAAGACCACGAGCAGGACGCCGATCAACGAGAAGCGCAATCCTGCCCTCCGCGAGCCACGGCGACCATCGGCGCGAACGTACCAGCGATGGCGCCGGACGGGTTCGGCTACGGTCGCAGGACGAGCGGGTATTCGCGGATGTCGATCCGGCTCCCGTCTTCGGCCGAGCTCGTCCAGACGATCAAAGCGCCCCGCTGGGTGCGGTCGACGTCGTAGTCGATCGTGAAATCGAAGACTCCCCAGTCGACCCCGGAGCTGGACGTCGCCACTCCCTCCTCGATGATCCTCCCGTCCCAATCCGTCAAGGCGTACTGGAACGTGGCCTCGAAGACCAGCGCCTCGCCGGTGACCCGCAGGGGGTCGTCGACGAGAGCGCCGTAGAGCGGAGTCTCGACCGAGATCGCCGCCTGGTAGTCGAGGTAGTCGGCTCGGCTCACCGGGCGGCTGACCCTCGCCCCGTTGTCGGTTCGCACCTGCGTCGCCGCCCCGTTTTCCCGGAACAGCACCGCGTCGATCGAGGGAAGCCGGGTCAGCGTGAACACCACCTGGGCCACCCGCCGCGCCGCCCCGGGCTCGTCCGGCGCGAACTCCTCGCTGAGATCCACCGTCGCCACCCCGCCGGAAACCGTGACGGAGTTCAACTCTGTCCCCGGCGGGACGAAGGTGGTGATCCCGGGAATGGAGCTCTCCTCGTCGGGAGTCGGCCCGGCCAACAGCGCCTCCAAGGACGCTCGAGCGGTGGCCGCCGACCTCGGGACCCGCCGGGCGAACGGGGCGACGAAGGGCCCTCGCCTGGCGGTGTGGCCGTCTTCGTCAACGAAGAAGTAGGGGGCCACGACCATCACCGCTGGGGGCCGGTTCTCGGTCAGGTCCAGGGCGCGGGCGAGGAACGACGACATCTGATCGCGCAGCACCAGGTCGGAAGGGCAGAACCAGGTGTTGTCGGGCGGGTTGCAGCCTTTCGTCACCCCCGCCGCGGCCAGGGCGTTGATGTCGTCTTCGAAGATCGAGTTGTCGTCGTCGGTGAACCTGTCTGGGTCACCGCCCTCGTAGGAGAACGCCCTCACCAGGAACGCCGCCATCTGCCCTCGGGTGACGAAGTCGTCGGGGCAGAACTCGTCGTTGACCGGCGGGTTGCACCCGCGGGCTATCCCGGCGGCGGCCAGGGCGTTGATGTCGTCTTCGAAGATCGAGCCCTCGTCGTCGGCGAACTCGTCGTCCGGTGCCGGCTCCAGGTCGAGCGCCCGGTTCAGAAAGGCGGCCATCTGGCCCCTGGTCACCGGCTCTCCGGGACAGAACCAGGTGTTGTCGGGAGGGTTGCACCCCCGGGCGACGTCGGCGGCTGCGACCGCCTCGATGTTCCCCTCGTGGATGTTGCCGTCGTCGTCGATGAACGTGCCCCCCGGTTCGAGCTCCTGGGCCGAAGCGGCGACGCTGGCGAGCATCGTCGAGACGGTGAGGGCCACGACCAGGATCCGGGCCGAGCGTGTGCGCAGCATTCCTCTTCCTCTCTCCCCGAGCGCATCACGCTAGGCGCGCCGGCGCGCCTACGAGTGCCCATTGCGAGCCGACCGGGATAGGTTGGGCGGTGAGCACGCGAGGGAGACCCACATGACACAGGAGACGCCCAACGACGGAGGAGCCGCCCGGGACTCGACCTTCGAGGACCTGCGGGTGGAAGGCACCCAGCTCCTGTCGAAAGTCAGAGATCTGATCCAGGAGGGCAACGTCCGCCGGATCATCGTCAGGGACAACGAGGGCCGGACGCTCATCGAGATCCCCCTGACCCTGGGGGTGGCCGGAGCGGTGCTTGCGCCCGCCCTGGCGGCGGTGGGAGCGGTGGCGGCCCTCGTCACCGAATGTTCGATCACGGTGGAACGGGCCCAGCCGGAGAGCTCCTGATCCGAGCCGTGACGAGGATCGACGAGCTTCCGTCGGCTCTGGGAGAAGACCTGCTGGCCGAGCTGGGCGATCGCCGCCCGGCGCTGTTCCTCGACTTCGACGGCACCCTGTGTCCGATCGTTCCGCATCCCGACCAGGCCGTCCTCGACAACGAGACCCGTCAGGCGCTGCGGCGGATCGCAGATCGCTGTCCGGTGGCGGTGGTGAGCGGCCGCGACCGGCTCGACGTCGCAGGGCGGGTGGCGCTCGACGACCTGTACTACGCCGGCAGCCACGGATGCGACATCTCCGGCCCCGGCGGGTTCTCCCAGCAGTGGGGCGCCGAACTCCGACCTAGCCTCCATGACGCGGGTGACGAGCTCGACCAGGCTCTGGAAGGCATCCCGGGTGCCTGGGTGGAGCGGAAGCGGTTCGCCCTCGCCGTCCACTACCGGCAGGCGCCGGCGGACGCCGAGGCCAGGATCGAACAGGCGGTGCGGTCCGTGGCCGCCCGCCACCCCGACCTGAGGGTCGCCGGCGGCAAGAAGATCTTCGAGCTCCGTCCCGACATCGACTGGGACAAGGGCAAAGCGGTCATGTGGCTGCTCGAGTCGATGGGCTTGCGGACCGATGGCATCGTCCCCATCTATCTGGGCGACGACGAGACCGACGAGGACGTCTTCCGACGGTTCGAGGACGGGTCGGGAATCGGGATCGTCGTCGGGGCGGGGGACCGCCTGACCGCGGCTCGCTACCGCCTCGCCGACCCCGCCGAGGTGAGCGCCTTCCTGCTCCGTTTGGCGAAGGTGCCCAGATACTCCACGTGAGGCTCAGCGGCGCAGCAGGGTGAGCAGCATCACCGACGGCTCCAGGGCGACGAGGGCGTGGGGCGTCTTCTCCTCCATGTACAGCCAGGAGGAAGGCTCGAGGTCGTGGGTCTCGTTCCCGACCCGGAAACGGATGTGACCTCTCACCACCTGGACGATCGCCGCCGACCCGGAGCTGTGCTCGGTTAGCTCCTGGCCGGTGTCGAAGGCGAACAGCACCAGCCGGATCCGGTCGTCTTGGTGGAGGACGCGGCTCAACGTCCCGTTCTCGGGAACCTCGACCTCGGTGAGGAGATCGGGAAACACCCTGGGGCTCGGTTTATCTGTCATCGGGACCAAGCTACCGCCCGAATCGGGAGGACGCGGCGTGACTCCGAAGAGTCTCGCCGCGGCGCGGTGACGGAGGGGGTGTCTGGCCCTTTCCGCCGGCGGTACTAGCGTGAACGCCGTGGACCAAGGTCCCCATCCTCTGCTCTCGCAAGTCCTCGAGCGGATACGGGAAGAGCCGCCGGCGTTGATCGACTTCGCCAAGGCGTATCTGCGCCGGATCCCCTACGAGGCGGACATGTCGCCCGACTCCGCCACCGAGGAGATCCGCCGGCTCTTCGAGTTCATCCGTCACCGACGCGACACCGTCGACGTCCACCTCTTCAACCCCGAGCCCGAGACCGCAGGGACCGTGATCCAGGTCCGGGTCCAGGACGTCCCCTTCCTCATCGACTCGGTGACCGCCGAGATCCAAGCCCACGGCCTGGAGGTGGCGCGGGTGCTGCACCCCGTCATCGGGGTCGTCCGTGACGACTCCGGGACCCTCCGCCAGATCGTCCGACCCTCCGAGACGGCGCAGCGGGAGTCGGTCCAGCTCTACGAGCTCGACCGACGGCTCGCCGAGGTCGACCACCCGAATCTGGAGGCCCGGATCCGGGCGGTGATCGGAGACGTCCTGGCGGCCGTGCGCGACTTCCGGGCGATGGTCGACGCCACGCAGCGGATGATCGAAGTCGCCGAGCAGGGAAAGCTCTCCTACCCCGACGACGAGGTCGCCGAAGCCGTGGCGTTCCTGCAATGGCTCACCGAGGACAACTTCGTCTTCCTGGGATACCGGGAATACCAGGTCGTCGACACCCCCCGGGGCCCCGGGCTCGTCGTGGTCCCCGACAGCGGCCTGGGGATCCTTTCCGACCCGTCGAAGTCCAAGGTGTGCGAGCCCGTCCCGTTCTCGGAGCTCCCCGAGGAAGTGGTCGCCCGTTACCGGGAAGGCGGGCTGTTGGTCATCTCCAAGACCAACAGCCTCTCCACCGTCCACCGGCGGGCCCGCATGGACTACATAGGTGTCCGTCGCCTCGGCCCGAACGGAGAAACCGTGGGGGAGGTGCGGCTGCTGGGCCTGTTCACCTCCAAGGCCTACATGGAGAGCGTGTCCCGGATCCCGGTACTGCGCCGGAAGCTCGCCGAGGTCACCGCCGCAGAGGACCTGATCGAAGGCTCCCACGACTACAAGGCCGTCGTCTCGCTCATCGAGAGCTTTCCGAAAGACGAGCTGTTCGGGCTCCCCACCGAGGACCTGCGGCGTGTCGTGATGGGCCTCCTCGCCCTCCAGGACCGCGCCCGCGTCCGGTTGTTCGTCCGGCGGGACCTGCTCGACAGAGGCGTGCGGATCCTCGTGGCGATGCCCCGCGACCGCTACTCGGCGGATCTGCGGCGCAGGCTGCAACGGCTCTTCATCGAGCGGTTCGGCGGCACGAGCGCCGACTACCACCTCAGCCTCGAGAAAGAAGACCTCGCCCGGCTCCACTTCACGGTGTGGGTGCCGGAAGGCCAGGTCCCCGACGTGGCGTTCGAAGAGCTCGACGCCGAGGTGATGGCGCTGACCCGCTCGTGGGCGGAGCGGGTGGCCGACGTCCTGTCGGAGCGGATGCCCAAGAAGAGGGCCCGGGACATGGCCGAGCGATGGGAGAGCCGGCTGCCCGACTACTACAAGACCTCCACGCAGGTCACCGTCGCCGCCGGCGATGTCGAGAACCTGGAGCGCTTGGCGACGAGCGACGCCCGCTGCGTCGTGGGCCTCCAGAACGAGACGGAGGAGAGCCCCGACGTCCTCACCCGGGTGACGCTCTACGAGAAAGGCGGCAAGCGCCCGCTGTCGGAGCTGGCCCCCGCACTCGAGGACATGGGCCTCACCGTGGTCGAAGAGGTCCCGACCCGGGTGGGCGGCGGCGAGACGATGTTCATCCACGACTTCGGCGTGGTCGGCGCCGACGGCCGCCTCCTCGACCTGGAGCGCTGCGGCGACCGCGTCGCCCGGGCGTTGCAGGACATCTGGTTGGGCCGGTCCCCGAGCGACTCCCTCAACCGCCTGATCCTCGAGACGTCGCTCACCCACGAGCAGATCGCCGTCCTGCGGGGCTACCTCACCTACTGGCGCCGGGTCAGCCCGGTGTTCACGGTCGACTACGTCAACGACACGCTGGTGGCCCACCCGGAGATCACCGCCGGCCTGGTGCGTCTCTTCGAACTGCGGTTCGACCCCGACGCCGACGGCAGCGGCTACGAAGGCCACCGTCAGTGGCTGCTCGACGCCCTCGACGCGGTGCCGTCGCTCGACGAGGACCGGATCCTGCGCAGCCTGATGCGGCTCATCGAGGCGACGGTCAGGACGAACTTCTACCGGCCGGACCGCCAGTCGTTCACGATCAAGCTGATCTCCTCGCAAGTGCCCGACGTGCCCCAACCGGTCCCGGCGGTGGAGATCTTCGTTCTCGCCGACCACGTCGAAGGCATCCATCTGCGGGCCGGGCTCCGGGCCAGGGGAGGGATCCGCTGGTCGGAGCGGCGCGAGGACTACCGCAACGAGGTGCTCGGCCTGATGAAGGCCCAGGTCACGAAGAACGCGGTGATCGTGCCCACCGGCGCCAAGGGCGGCTTCGTGCTCCGCGGCCGCGACAGCAGCCCGGAGGCGGTGCAGCGGGCCTACGAGACGTACATCCGCGGACTGCTCGACGTCACCGACAACCTCGTCGACGGCGAGCCCGTCACCCCTCCGCGGGTGAGGGCCCACGACGGCCCCGACCCCTACCTGGTGGTGGCCGCCGACCGGGGCACCGCCCGCATGTCGGACGTCGCCAACCGGATCTCCCGCGAGTACGGCTTCTGGCTGGACGACGCCTTCGCCTCCGGTGGCGCCACCGGATACGACCACAAGAAGCTCGGCATCACCGCACGCGGGGCGTGGAAGTCGCTCGAACGGCACTTCGCCGAACTGGGCATCGACCCGGCGACCGACGAGTTCACCGCGGTCGGGATCGGCGACATGTCCGGAGACGTGTTCGGCAACGGGATGTTGCTCAGCCGGTCCATGAAGCTCGTCGCCGCCTTCGACCACCGGCACGTCTTCATCGACCCCGACCCCGACCCGGCGGTGGCGTACGAGGAGAGAAAGCGCCTCTTCGCATTGCCGTCCTCGAGCTGGGCCGACTACGACCCCGAGTCGATCTCGGAGGGCGGCGGTGTCTACCCCCGTGACGCCAAGAAGATCGAGCTCTCGCCGCAGGCACGGGCGGTGCTCGGCACGGAGGAGACGGTGGTCACTCCCGCCGAGCTGATCCGCATCGTCCTCTGCGCGCCCGTCGACCTGCTCTGGAACGGCGGCATCGGGACCTACGTGAAGGCGAGCGACGAATCCCATGACGAGGTCGGGGACCGCAACAACGACGCCGTCCGCGTCGACGCCTCCCAGCTCCGGGCCCGGGTCGTCGTCGAAGGAGGCAACCTGGGGTTCACGCCGCGGGCACGGATCGAGTACGCCTCCCTGGGCGGCCGCATCAACGCCGACTACATCGACAACTCCGCCGGGGTCAACTGCTCCGACCGGGAGGTGAACCTGAAGATCCTCCTCGGGATGGCCGAGGCCCGGGGGGAGGTGACCCGAGAGGAGCGGGACCGGCTGCTCGCCGACTGTGCCCCGGAGGTGGTCGAGAAGATCCTCGCCGACAACCTCGCCCAGGCGAACCGGCTCGCCCTCGACGAGATCGAGTCGAAAGAGCGGCCCGACGACTACGCCGACCTGATAGCCGCCCTCGAAGCGTCGGGGCACCTCGACCGTGCCATCGATGTCCTCCCGTCGGCTGAGGAGCTGGCCGAGCGAGCCCGCGACAACCGCGGGCTCACCCGCCCCGAGCTGGCGGCCGTGCTCGCCCATGCCAAACGCTCACTCGCCGAAGAAGTGCTCGAGTCGTCGCTGCCGGACGACCCCCGCCTGGTCGAGGAGCTGGTCCGATACTTCCCCGAGGCGGTGTCCAGCCGGTTCCGGCACCTCCTGTGGGAGCATCCCCTGCGCCGGGAGCTGCTCTCCACCATCGTCGCCAACGACGTCATCGACTTCCAGGGCCCCACCTTCGTGTTCAGGCTGGCCCGCCGGACCGGCGCCGCTTCGAGCGACGTGGTGCGGGCCTTCCGGGTCGCCGACGCCATCACCGGGCGCCAGGCCCGCGAGGAGATCGAGGCGCTGTTCGGGAAGGTCGACTCGGCGACCTGGCGCGACCTGATCGCGGCGGAGACCAGGCTGGTGTACACGCTCACCCGCTGGTTCCTCGACCGCCCTGTCGCCACCGACACCGAGCTGAAGAAGCTGGCCGAGGGCTTCGAGCAGCTGGTCGGAGAAGCCCAGGAATGGGGGTCGCTGCAGCGGCGCGCCGAACGCACGGCCGTGCGCACCCGTTTCGAGCAGGCCGGTGTCCCCACCGTGCTGGCGCAGCGGGCCGCCGCGGTCGAGGACCTGCTCCACGCCCCCGACATCGTCGAGGTCTCCGAGACGACCGGGCGGTCGCTGGCGGACGTCGGGGCGGTGTTCCATCGGGTCGGCCGGGCGTTCGAGCTCGATGCCCTCATGCAGGCGGCCCGCCGGATGCGGGTCTCACGCAAGTGGCACCGGTGGGCCCGTCAGACCGTCGAGGACGACCTCCTGGCGGTCAGGAGGCGACTCGCCGAGCGGATCCTCATCGGGTCGGGAGCCGAGTCGGTCGATGTCGCCGTCGACCAGTTCCTCGTCGTCTGCGGAGACGACGCTCAGCGCGCCGTCGACCTGGCCCGTTCGGTCCTGGCGGATCCGGAGATCGAGCCGGTCGCCCTCATGGTCGTGGTGCGCCAGATCGAGGCGCTGGCGGAGCCCGACCTCATCCCTTGACCACGCCCAGGGGGCGCACCCGGGCCACGGGAGCAGCCAGCCGGGCGGCGTCGCACACCCGCACCACCTCGTCGACGTCCTTGTAGGCGTAGGGCGCCTCCTCGGAGAGCAGGGACACCGAGCCGGGCCGGACGTCGACCCCTTCGCTGCGCATGTCCTCGGCCACCTGGCGGCCGGAGCGCTCCCGCTTGGCTCGGCGCCGGCTCATGACCCGGCCGGCGCCGTGGGCCGCAGAGTCGAACGCCGGGTTGCCCTCGACCCCGCGCAGCACCCACGAGGCGGTTCCCATCGATCCGGGGATGAGGACGGGCTGGCCCACCGGGCGGAGGTCCTCGGGCAGGGCGGGGTGGCCCGGCCCGAACGCACGTGTGGCGCCCTTGCGATGCACGCACAGCTCGAGCTCGGCCCCTCCCACCGTGTGCCGCTCGATCTTGGCGAGGTTGTGGGCGACGTCGAAGACGAGGCGCATTCCGATTTGGCGGGGCGAGACCCCGAGAGCGTCGGCGAACGACTCCCGGGCGGCGTGGGCGAGGATGTGGCGGTTGGCCCAGGCGAAGTTGGACGCCGCCGCCAGCGCCGCCATGTAGTCGGAGCCCTCCTCGGAGCGGACCGGCACACACGCCAGTTGGCGGTCGGGGACGGTGATCCCGTGGCGGGCCATCGCCTGGCCCATGAGCCGGAGGTGGTCGGTGCAGGTCTGGTGACCCAGCCCCCGCGACCCGCAGTGGATCATCACGGTGACCGCGCCTTCGCGCAGTCCGAACACCTCGGCCGCCTCGGGATCGACGACTCGGTCGACGTACTGCACCTCGAGGAAGTGGTTGCCGGCGCCGAGGCTGCCCAGCTGGCCACGGCCCCGCGTCATCGCCTTCTCGCTGATCGCCGCCGGGTCGCCTCCCTGAGAGGTGCCGCGTTCCTCGCACCGCTCCAGGTCCTCTTCCCAGCCGTATCCCGCCTCCACGGCGGCGGCGGCCCCCTCCGACAGGACCTTCGGCACGAGCGACTCGGGGGCGATGGCTCCCGTGCCCGGGCCGCGGGGGATGCGGGCGTCGAGGTTGGCCATGATGGCGTCACGGTGCCGACGGAAGTCGTCGACGGTCAGGTCGGAGGCGAGGAGCCGGACCCCGCAGCAGATGTCGAAGCCGACCCCGCCGGGCGAGACCACCCCGCCGTCGTCGATGTCGGTCGCTGCCACGCCTCCGATCGGGAACCCGTAGCCCCAGTGGATGTCGGGCATGGCGAACGACGCCTCGACGATGCCAGGCAGATGGGCGACGTTGGCCACTTGCTGGGTGGCCTCGCCCATCGCCGCCACCTCCATCAGGGCGTCCGAGGCGAAGATCCGCCCTGGCACCCTCATCCCTCCTGTCGGAGGGATCTCCCAGGTCACGTCGTCGACTCTCTTCAGGTCACTCATGTCGACCTCACACGTCGAAGTACACCCGCGCGAACCACTCTTCTCCCCGCCGCTCCACCACCAGCTCGTGGTAGGTGACCGCCTTGATGGCGGCTCCGGAGGCCTGATCGCGCCGCAAGGGCCGGGCGTCTCCCTCGACGCGGGCCACCAGGCGGTCGCCGTCCACCTGCGACCGGAAGCCGCAGAAGTGCTGGTCCTCCGTCTCGGCGATGAAGAGGAACTCCGAGAGGGTGTCTACCACCAGGTCTTCCAGCGTCTCGGCCGACACCTCCACCGACCGGGTCGTCACGGCGGCGCGATCGGCGTCGGTGGGAGACGTCAGCTGGAAGGTGGCTGTCAGCAACTCGTCGAACAGGGCGTCGAGGGAAGGGGCGGTCACCTCGATCCCGATGTCTGCAGTGTGCGAGAGAACTCGATGCGCCATCCGTCCACCACCTCCCTTCTCCGATCGTAGGCGGCTGCCACGGCCATCCGCCTACGGGCCTCCGGCAGTCGCCGAAGGGAAGTTCGGCCCTTCCGATCCGCCCCGCCACTCCGTAGAAGAGAAGGGAAGACGACGACCACGCGAGGAGTGACATGCACGAGAAGGAGTTGGTGGAGAGCGCCATCGCCACGCTCCGCAGGCTCTGCGATGGCCCTCTGGCGAGGGTGGAGATAGCCCTGGGGCCGGGGGTCGACACCCACGAGGCGGAGCTCGCCTGGAAGACCGTCACCGACGGCACCGACCTCGGCGACGCCCACATCACGTGGGAGCGGGCGTACGACCGGCTGGTGTGCGACGCCGCCGGCCACGAGTACACGGGCGAGGCGATGGAGGCATGCCCGTACTGCGGCGCCGACGGTGTCGTCATCGAACCGGCACCGCCCATCGCCGTGGTCCGCTGGGAGAAAGCCGCCTGATCACCGGTCGCATGCCGGAGGCGTGAGCCTCGGCGGGTTTGGGATGTTCGGTCCCGCCTCATAGCCTTGGCTACGGCATGCGACGCCTGCGTATCCTCTCGCTCCTCGTTCTGGTCGGTGTGCTGGCCGCCTGCGGGGGCGGGGTGTCCACCGACGAGCTCCAGGGCGTCGCCCTCGCCGAGCCGACGCCGAAGCCGGACTTCACCCTCACCGACACCGACGGGAACCCCTTCCACTTCGCCGAGGAGACGGAAGGGAAGCTCACCCTCCTGTACTTCGGCTACACGCATTGCCCCGACGTGTGCCCGGTCCACCTGGCCCAGATCGCCGAGACGTTCGACCAGCTCTCCCAGGTCGCCGAGTCGTCGGTCGTGGTGTTCGTGACGGTCGACCCCGAGCGGGACACGCCCGAGGTGCTGCGGGAGTGGCTGGACCGGTTCGATCCTCGCTTCGTCGGGCTCACCGGCACTCCCGAGGAGCTCGAGGCGGCGCAAAAGGCCGCCGGGGTCCCGGTGGCGTTCAAGGTCGGTGAGGGCGACGACTACACCGTCCAACACGCCGGACAGGTGCTCGCCTATGCCCCCGATGGCCTGCTCTACGCCCAGTACCCGTTCGGGACCCGTCAGAGCACCTGGCTCAACGATCTGCAGATCCTGGCCCAGATACACCCAGAGGAGGCATGACTTGCGACGCTTGGCCCTGGTCTGCGCCGCGCTCGCCCTCGGCGCATGCGCGATGAGCGCCGAAGTGTCCGTTTCGGAGCTCACGATCGCCGAGCCGAGGATCGGCGCCCCGGTGGGCGACAACGCCGCCATGTACTTCACCGTCACGAGCAGTGAGGAGGACCGCTTGGTGGGGGCGCACACGGATGCCGCCGCCCGGGCCGAATTACACGAGACGGTCCACGGCGACGATGGCACCATGGGGATGCGCCAGGTGGAGGCGTTCACCGTGTCGCCCGGCGAAGACCTGGTCCTGGAGCCGGGAGGGCTCCATATCATGCTCATAGACGTCGAACGGCTCAGCGTGGGGGAGACGGTGACGGTGACACTCGAGTTCGAGCAGGCGGGGGAGATCGAAGTTGAAGCGGAGGTCGTCGATCTCGCCGACACGATGGGCGAGCACCATGGCCATTGACCGGCGGCGAGCCGCCGTGGTCGCAGTGGCTCTGTTGGCTGCTGCCTGCGGCGGTGACTCCTCGGGGCCGGCGACGGGCGAAGAGCTCGCTCGGGACCTCGGCTGTCTCGCCTGCCACACCGAAGAGGACACGTCCGTGGCGCCCACCTGGAGAGGCCTCTTCGGGTCCACCGTCGAGCTCGACGACGGTTCCACGGTGGTGGCCGACGAGGAGTACATCCGGCGTTCCATCGTCGACCCCCATGCCGAGATCGTCGCCGGATATCGGGCGACCATGCCGCAGTTCACGCTGGACGACGAGGAACTGGACCTCTTGGTCCAGTACATCCGGGAGCTGGGCGGATGATCTCCTGGTGGTGCGTGGCTCTCGAGGAGCCATGGACCTGGAAGTGGATCCCCTACCCGGGGATCTGGGCCGCATCGATCGTCCCCATCGTCGCCTATCTGCGGGCGGTGGCCCGCAGCGACCAGCCCACCACCCGTCGCCAGAGGGCCCAGTTCATCGGCGGGATGATCGTCTTCTGGCTCGCCTCCGACTGGCCGCTCGGCACGCTGGGAGCCGGCTATCTGGCGTCCGCCCACATGGCCCAGTTCCTCCTCTACACCCACGTCGCCGCCCCGCTGATCCTCCTCGGCACGCCCGAGTGGATGGCCGACCGGATCCTCGGGCGCCTGCGCCTCCGCGGCGTCGCCGCCCGGCTCGGCGCCTCGCTGATCATGGCCGGCGTCGCCTACAACGTGATCCTCGCCGTGACCCACACCCCCGGCGTCGTGTCGGTCCTCCGCACCAGCCAATGGGGTTCCTTCTTCATGGACTTCGTGTGGATGGTCGCCGGTTTCGTCCTCTGGCTGCCGGTGATCTCTCCGGTCCGGGAGCTCCGCAACCCCTCCGACATCGGCCGGATGCTGTACTTGTTCGGCACCACCAGCGTGGTGGCCGTCATCCCCGCCAGCCTGCTGACGTTCACGACCACACCCCTCTACGAGATCTACGAGCTGGCGCCGAGGATCGGGACGCTCACCGCCCGGGAGGACCAGCAGCTGGCCGGGATCGTCATGAAGATCGGGTCCATCCCGATCATCTGGTCGACGATCGGTGTCATCTGGTTCCGGTGGGCTTCCAAGGAGCAGCAGCGCACCCAGCCGGTCGGGTGACCTCTCAGCTCGCCGCCCACACCGCGTACATGCCGATCAGGTACATCAGGAGGATCACGACCGCGTCCGGCTCCAGCCGGTAGATGCGCGTCTCGGTGCCGTGGACGATGGCGGCGAGGGAGATGGAGGTGAGGAGGATCGCCACCACGCCGCTGACGGCCTGGGCCGGATGGACGTCGGCCAGGATCGGGCCCGGCAGGTAGGCGACGTCGGCGATCACCAGGGTGAACATGTTGTAGGCGTTGCTGCCGAACAGGTTGCCGACGGCGAGGTCGTGGGCGCCGATGCGGACCGCCGCCAGGCACGACACCAGCTCGGGCGCCGACGTCACGAAAGCGAGCAGCGTGGCCCCGATGAAGGTCTGGCCGATCCCGGTGGCGTCGGCGATAGCTTCGGCGGACGAGGCCATCACGGGAGCGGAGACGAGGATCAGAGCGGCGGCGACGACGAAGCGGAGGACGGCGCGCCGGGCCCGGTCGGGAGACGACGCCTGCGTTCGGGGCGCCTCCTCGATGGCCCGGGCCTGATCGCTGAAGCGGCCCACCGGCGAGCGCCGCATCCAGGCGAGAGTGGCGACGTAGTTGCCGGCGATGAACAGGGTGTCGATGCCCACCCAGCCGACAGCGACACGGGGCGGGGCGAGCACCGCCAGCACCCCCAGTGCGGTCAGGGCGATGGCGATGGACGCCACCCGGGCGTGGCCGCCTTCGATGCGATTCCAGACCTGTTGCTTGCCGGCCAGGTCGACGATCCCCAGGATCGCCATGTTGATGGCGTTGCTCCCGAACAGGTTGCCGACCGCCAGGTCCGGCGCTCCCGAGATCGCCGCCGCCACGTTGGTGACGATCTCCGGCAGCGAGGTGGCGCCGGCGACGAGGATCGTTCCCACCAGGAGCCCGGACATTCCCGTCGTCTCCGCCACCTCGTCGCCGGCGACCGACAGGCGGATACCCGCCCAGGCCACCACCGCCCCGGAGAGGACGAAGACGACGACGGCGGCCCCCAGGGTCACGGTTCGGCCACAGTGAAAGACATCGCCCGCGATCCTGGCAGAGTCGGCCGCCGGTTGCCCGCCGTCTCAGGTGACGGTGACATCGAGGAGGGCACCGACTCCATAGGTGATCACGGCGGCGACGAGCCCGAGCACCATCTGGCGGAGCCCGGACCTCCACACGCTGCGCCCGGTCACGAGGGTGATGGCCGCCCCGATGCCGAAGAGGCCCAGACCGCTGACGCCCATGCTCCAGGCCACGGCACGCAGGCCCTCGGTGAGGAAGAAGGGGATCACGGGGACGATCGCCCCCACTGCGAACAACCCGAACGAAGTGAACGCAGCCACCCACGCCGACCCACCGAGATCGTCGGGGTCGATGCCCAGCTCCTCCCGGGCCATCGTGTCCAGCGCCAGGTCAGGGTCCGACATGATCTTCGCCGCCAGCTTCCTGGCGTCCTCCTCGTCGAGGCCCTTGGCCCGGTAGATGAGGACGAGCTCCTCTTCCTCCTCTTGTGGCATCTCCTCGATCTCGCGCCGTTCGATCTCGAGCTGGCGGGAGTGGAGCTCCCGGGCGCTCTGCACCGACAGCC
>Ga0207874_1000360_pt1 | contig 67466 bp, 64 predicted proteins | sample HigsolmetaAR201D_FD_184833 | JGI IMG/M metagenome (GOLD analysis project Ga0207874, IMG submission 184833) | Ionic liquid and high solid enriched microbial communities from the Joint BioEnergy Institute, USA - AR20-1-D (SPAdes) (version 2) ...
CTTTTTTTGTGTGGCTCAGCATCTCACGCCCGGATGCTACTTTGAAAAGGACGTTGCTGCTCTGCTTGCATTGGCTGCTGCCGGCGCAAGATCAAGGCGTCGGCTTCATAACCGGAAGGGTGAGGAGAAGCACGAATCCATTCGTCTAGGCAAACCGCAGGTGAATGCCGGCAGGCGAACGGGAACGCAACGCCGCGGCAGGTCGGCTAGGGCTGCAGCTGTCATTGTCGCCAGCGGGCAGGTAGGGCGAATCCAGACCAATGACGGTGTTCTTCGCGGGCGCGGCGGGTCTTCTTGGCAGGGCTGACAAGGCTGCATGGGTCGGGGCCCGAGGCTCAGCGCGACCGCGCGTTCAGTTTGTCCACGGGCAGGCGGGTGCGGCCAGGATGAGCAAGCATTATAAACAGGGAGCTCATGGGTAGTCGCATGCTAGCAAAGTTCTTGAAGAGTACCGCACTCGCTGTCACTTTCCTTGCCGCGGGCGCATCCGCAGCGTTTTCAGCGTCGTTACAGTGCGACACGGCAATTGCCGAAACGCCGACCGCAGCCGTAGGCACCCAGACGGTGACAGCGCTGAAAAAGGCAACGATGGACTCAAGTTGGATTGGGACGGGTGGTGGATGCGAGATCTTCGACGTGGGCGATTCGACCGGTACGCTTGGGGATCGCCAGACAGCGGCCATTACGGTCTCAAGACCGCAGAACAATCGTACGAGATGGGTGTGCGAGGCAAAGTCTGATCCAGGTCGGGTCGAGCCCTACAAGCTTCGGGCGATCGCCATCTTCTGCCGCGTGAACGATTAGCAACGCGCAGGATAAGCGTTGTCCGGCTCCGGTTTTCCGCTGAACCCGCGGCCGCCGAAATCGGTCAGGTGGTTCAGAGCCCGGTAGGTTCTGGCCACCATCGAGAAGGATGGTAGCAACCCGGTATCCCGCTTCCGCGGATTTGGGGAGCGGCCTCCCCCGAGTGTTCGGCTTGCGAGAGGTTAACTTGCTCCGGCGCCGGAAACGGTGGCCCCGGTAATTGGCTTCTTCACCATGTCCATGTGCATGCCTGCAGAAGGATTCTGCAGGGACCGAACGCCTCAAGGGACGGTCTGGTGGGCATTGGCGGGAGCTCGCACTGGAAGCGGCGGCTTGTGATGTTCCGATGCCCGCGTTTGCCTACAGCTGCGATTCGATCGGCAGCAGCGTGATTGCGAAGGCAAGAAATCGGCGCGTCCAGCTCGCTTCCGGTTCGCGATCACGGATGGCGATGGCTGGTCCGGTGGGATCGTCGATCCATGAGATGCGATTACCGTCGAGGACGAGGCGGAAACTTTCGTCCGGACTCGTCTGGCGGGCAAAGACCACTTCCATCTCGTGGGCAAGGGGCGGGCTCTTGAACAGCACACCCATTTCGGTGTTGAGCGAGATGGACCGCGGATCGAAATTGAAGGAGCCGATGAAGCCATAGGTTTCGTCGACGATGAAGGCTTTGGTGTGCAGGCTCGCCGCCCTGCTGGAGCCGAACAGCGAGGGCCTTTCCCTGCGGTGGATCTGGGGGCGGAGCTCGTAGAGTCCCACGCCTCCCGCGAGCAGTCGCGCCCGGTAGCGAGCATAGGCTCCATGGACCGCCACCACGTCGGTCGCCGCGAGGGAATTGGTGGAAACCTGGACATCCACGCCGGCTTCCCTGAGACGCAGCAACTGCTCCACGCCTTCATTCCCCGGAATGAAATAGGGTGAGATGATGTGCAGGCTGCGCGTGGCGCAGAACATCACGGGAAAGATGGTCTGCTTGAGCCATGCGGCGGTGTGCCCGCCGGCAACCTTGCCGGGCGGATCGGAAACCACCATCACGTCATCACTCCAGTGAAACGTGAGCCTGCCGGGTAGAAGTTCGGCGCTGGCGCCGATCTTCCTGATCGCCTCGAGATAGGTGAGATGGTCGTGATGGGCGAGGTATTTCGCAATCTTCCGCCGCTCGCGCGCCAGCCGATGGCGGCGCGGCAGCAGGCTGTGGATCGGCAGGGCCGCATCGCTGTTCCAGAAGCTGTCGAAGATGGCCTCGGTCTGCCGGACGGCCGGTCCCACCAGCAGCAGGTCCATGTCCCGGAAGTTGGCCTCCGGCGAGGCGTCGAAATAGGCATCGCCGATGTTGCGCCCGCCAACGATGGCAAGCCGCCCATCGGCAATCCATGCCTTGTTGTGCATGCGGCGGTTCGCCGAGACGGCGCGCAGCATGAGTTCGAGGGCGCGGCTCACGGCATTCGTGCGCGAGCGTGCCGGATTGAAGAGCCGGAGGGCGATGTTGGGATGTTGGCTCAGCGCGCGATAGATCGGTTCCCGGCCCAGCGTGTTCATGTCATCGAGCAGGATGCGGACCCGCACGCCCCGGTCGGCCGCCGCCAGCACTTCCTGAAAAAGCAGTTTGCCGGTGAGATCGTCCTTCCAGTAATAATACATGAGGTCAAGGCTGCGCCCTGCGTTTCGGGCAGAAAGGGCGCGGCAGGCGAAGGCGTCGACATTGTCCGAGATGAGCGCCATGCCCGTCAGGCCGGGCTGCCGGGATGTGATGGCCGCGATGGAGCGGTCGAGAGCCGTTTCGCCGTCCTTGACCGGGATTGCCATTGAGACCGGGCCGCGGGCATTTTCGACGAAACGCCGATAGGAGCGCAGGACGAGGGCAACAGCGATCATCAGGGGAAGTAGGGGAGCCAGGATGATGACCGCGATATGCATGACTGGATCTGCCATCCGCCTGAGATCGTTGAAACCGATTGCAGCAAAACCGCCACGTGTGTGCTAATATTGGTATGGAACGCCAAATTGGCTACATAGTTCTATGTATTAAGGCGTGACCGGCGAGAATTCTTGCGGGACATGCTTCGAGAGAAGGTCGCTCCATTGCAACTGAACGTGAAGCCACGCAAGAAACTGGTTCCCCTCGTCCGCTCCACGTTGCGGCAGGAGCGCAAGGCGTTTGTCGACGAGAACCATCATAACGAGCCCGGCGATCTGGTGGTCGCTTCCTACAACGTGCACAAGTGCGTGGGCGTTGACCGGCGATTTGACCCCGCCCGAACGGCCGAAGTCATCGCCGAGCTGCAGGCGGACGTCATTGCTCTCCAGGAGGTCGACCAGCGCTTCGGCCAGCGTTCGGGTCTCCTGGATCTGAATTGGATCGAGAAGAACACGGGGCTCGCGCCGGTTGGCGTGGTCGGCATCCGCGACAGCCACGGCTGGCACGGAAACATCGTTCTGGCCCGCAATGCGAAGGTGGAACTCCTGGCCCAGTTCGACCTGCCGGGTGCGGAGCCGCGGGGCGCCCTGTTGGTCGACCTGTCGCTTCCCGTCGGCGCCATCCGCATCATCGCGGCCCATCTAGGTTTGCTCCGGCGTTCCAGGCAGAAGCAGGTGCGCACGCTTTTGTCCGCGGCCGAAGCGAAGGATGGCCGGCCGTCGCTGCTGGTTGGGGATCTCAACGAGTGGCGTCTCGGCGGCCGCTCGTCCCTGCGGGCTCTTGCGCCCAAGTTCGGTCCCCTGGAAGCGGACCTGGCCAGTTTTCCGGCCCGTTTCCCGATCTGGCCGCTCGACCGCATTCTGGCGAGCCCCTCGAACATCGTCTCCCGGATTGAGGTACACGACAGTCCGCTGGCGCGTATCGCATCCGACCATCTGCCTATCAAAGCGCATGTGCGCGTGAGGCGTCGGAACAGCGAGCCCGAGGAGGCCTCGCCCGACCAGGTCGAGTCCGGTGAGTAAGCGGTTGTATCGCAGCCTACCCTGAACCAGACCACTGCAGTCTGCCTGCGGCGGGGTTTATACCCCTGCCCTTTCGGGCGCGGCAAACAATGGCGGGTGTCGTGTCTGCACCCGGAGATCTGTCACGAAGGGATAACGTCGAGTTTAGCTGTCAGGCAGGAACCGTTTATCTGCTCCGAACTTCCTTCCCCGGTGGGCTAAACCGCTTCACTCAAGGGAGAATTCGGATGCGTACGTTAATTGCAGCAACGCTCCTCGTTGTCGCAGCTCCTGTCGCTTTCGCGCAGACGATGCACGGCGGAGTCGTCATGGTTTCGGCGACCGAGAAGGGCAAGATCCTGACCGACAGCCATGGCATGACGCTTTACACCTATGATCACGACAGCAGGGCATGTCCGACTGCTACAATGAGTGTGCTGTCAGCTGGCCACCCCTGAAGGCGGAAACGAGCGCCATGCCGAAGGGCAAATTTAGCGTCATCAAGCGCAAGGACGGTACATCGCAGTGGGCCTACAACGGAAAGCCGCTTTACCTCTGGGCCGGCGACAAGAAGCCGGGTGAAACCAGCGGCGATGGTGTCGGCGGCGTGTGGCACATCGCGGTTGAGTGAAAATCGGGCCATCAGCCCGGTTGGCCCCGGAACACGGAGTACCCTCCCTCCAGCGGGTCGTTGCCCGCAACACGTGTTCCGGGGTTCCCGATGCAAAGCAGCCTAGTCAGCATTAGCGCCCGGAATGGGGGCCCGGAAGTGGGCTCCGGGATACGTCTGGAGCGGGCACAGTGGATGGTTCCGGCAGAAAAGTGGATTGGGACGGAGCGATTTGACGATTGCGGCGTTGGAAGTTCCGGCGGGGCGAATGTCCTTGTGGAAGGAGGAGGTGCAGCATGCGTATTGCAATCGCCGCTATTGTCATGGCCATGACCGTTCCATTTGCCCAGGCGCAGGACCACGCCGGTGGGGCGATCAAGGTTTCCGCGACGGACAAGGGCAATGTGCTCACCGACGCCAATGGCATGACTCTCTACACTTTCGACCGGGATGAGCCAGGAAAGTCGAACTGCTATGACACCTGCGCGACCAACTGGCCGCCTCTCAAGGCCGATGCCGGCGCACAGCCGGACGGCGACTTCACCGTGGTCGAGCGTACTGACGGTTCCGCCCAGTGGGCCTACAAGGGCATGCCGCTCTATCTCTGGGTAAAGGATGCAAACCCCGGCGACATGACCGGCGACGGCGTCAATGACGTCTGGCATGTCGCGGTGGAGTGACGCCTGAACGTCCGGTGGTCCTGGACGGCGCACAGGTTATACCCGGCACGCTGCCTGAAGCATCACGGTTCGGTGCCGGGTAGGTCTGCCTGCGGTTTCGCCCGCGTTGCCTTAAGTCCTGTCGGGCAGGCGTGCCGCGTGTGCGGGTGGCAGAACTGCGCAAAAGATGGGGAAAAATTCCTTTCCTGCCGCACGGATAACACTTTTGTAACGGTCAGTGCCTCCGTGGCACTAGCCACGAACCGAATTTTGCCGCTAGTACCTCGGGATTTTTCCAACCCGAGGGGCTTCACATGGGATACTTCCCGAACTGGCGTCTGACCGACAACGAGATGGTCCTGCCGGATGAACGACTGCCCATGAAGGCAGCCGTTCCCATGGGCATCCAGCACCTGTTGGCCATGTCCGGCTCAACGATCGTCGCGCCGCTGATCATGGGCTTCGACCCGAACGTGGCGGTCTTCTTTTCCGGCATTGCAACGCTGCTCTTCTTCGTCATCACGGCCGGCCGCGTTCCGAGCTATCTGGGTTCGTCCTTCGCCTTCATCGCTGCGGTCATCGCAGTGACCGGCTATGCAGGCACTGGACCAAATCCCAACATCGCGCTCGCGCTGGGCGGAATTGTCGCCGCTGGTGCGGTTTATGCCCTGATCGGCATCGTCGTCATGATGATTGGCACCGGCTGGGTGGAACGTCTCATGCCGCCGGCGGTGACCGGCGCGATCGGCGTTTCCATCGGCCTCAACCTCGCCCCCGTGGCGGTCAATGGCCTCAAGGGAACGGCCTCGCACGTCACCATCGCGCTGCTGACGGTGCTGTTCATGGCGGTGATCTCGGCCTATGGTCCGCGCGCGACGCGCCGCGTGGCGGTGCTGCTGGCCATCCTCATTGGCTATGCGCTGGTCCTGGTGCTGGGTAACGGCATGGGTCTTGTTCCGGCCATCGACTTCTCCTCTGTGGCGGCGGCTCCGTGGTTCGGCCTGCCCAATTTCGTCGCGCCCGAGTTCAGCTGGCCGGCCATCACCATGATCGCGCCGATCGCCATCGTGCTCGTGGCGGAGAACCTGGGACACATCAAGGCCCTCGGCGCCATTACCGGCCAGAGCTTCGACCGCTATATCGGTCGCGGCTTCCTGGGCGACGGACTTGCCACCATGCTGGCGGGCGCTGGCGGCGGCACGGGTGTGACCACCTATGCCGAGAACATCGGCGTCATGGCCATGACCAAGGTCTACTCGACGCTGGTCTTCGTCATCGCCGCGGTGATCGCCGTCCTGCTCGGCCTCTCGCCCAAGTTCGGTGCGCTGCTGCAGACCATTCCGCCGTCGGTACTGGCCGGCCTGTCGCTCGCAGTGTTCGGCCTCATCGCCTCGGCCATGGCGCGCATCTGGGTCGTCAACAATGTTGACTTCTCCGACCCGCGCAACCTTTTCACGGTGGGCGTGGCGCTGATCTTCGGCGCTGGCGACTTCACGATCAACATCGGCAACTTCGCCCTTGGCGGCATCGCCACCTCGACCTTCGCCGCGCTGATCCTCTACCAGCTGCTCGGCATCGGCCGCGGCAAGGAGAAGGCTGCCTGAGTCTGCAGGCCCCCTCCCCTCATAGTGAAACTGTCGAGCCATGAGGGTTGATCAGAATGAGCGAAACGGCCCGGTGCCCGAGGGGGAGCCGGGCCGTTTGCGTGTTCGGTAGGCCGCTGGCGCCCCCCCGTGTCTCCAATTCTTCTTGGCAACCGGAGGGAATGCGGGCGCTCTGGCAAGCAAATCTGCGCTTTGCGCTTCGCTTACCCTGGTCAGACCGGTTCCTGGCTCACATTCACCCGCAAGCCGCAATAGGCTGCCATGGACTGCAACGCCCCGCTCAACACTTCTCAGGGAACAGGTCATTGTATCCCGGATTCTGCTGGATCGCGCGGGCCCTCTTCTCGATCTCGTCGTAATGATTTCGGATGTAGCGGATGTACGGCCCGAGCTTGCCTTCCAGGACCGCTTCATCCCAGGCGTAGAGCGTGATCAGGAGCATGATGTCGTAAAGGCACATGTTGTGCACGTTGTGCTGAAGCCAGCGGGCGGCGTACTGCGGATCCGTCAGAGGGTTGCGAAGCGTGGTTGAAATGTTCCATTCCTCGACGATGGAAACGGGCCGACGCTTGACCTCAAGGTCACGCGCGACGAGGGCAGCCTGAAAAAGTTCCTGCTGAAGCACGGTGCGGGCAAGGATCCGCTCGGTCTCTGACTTCGCATCGGGGAAACCATTGATGGCCGAAAAGATTCGGGGGGGCTTGCCCGGCACCCCCAGTGTTACGACAAACCCTGGCAAGTGAGCCGGGATATAGCGGAGGTGATCCGCTGGAAGCGCCATGTCGTGCCTGGCCGTGATGAACATCAGGTCATCCAGTGTCGCGCGGGCCGAACCACCCTCTCCGTTGTGGTGAAAAATATAGAAGAACGTGGTCTCCGGGCATTCGGACACCTTCGCCCGGAACGACAGGTTCGGTTGCATCCATGTCTCGTTCCGGACCAGCTCGAAAAAGCGCGCAACGCGGCGCTCTGTTAGGGGATCGCTGGCGCCATAGGCGCACACGTCATATCTTCTGGCGAAGCGGGCAACGGGAAAACTGTCGTCAGTGGACCCCCGTGCCAGGGCATCGCGGAAAAGCGCCTGGAATTCAAGTGCAGGATCCCGTTGGCTTATCGTGAGAAGAAGTGCGACCGCGAGAGCGGCCGCGCCCAGCATGACGATCATGCCGATTGCAAGGCAAGCTTGCCTGCCGCGGGTGAGCGGGATGCTCATTGGAGCGCCCTCGGCTCTAGACCAGAAATTGCGAGCCGGTGTCGTCAAGAAAATTTGACCTGCCCGCATACGGGTCGTGGCAGGAGCCGCAGTTGAAACCAACGCCGGTCAGGCTGACTTCCGTCACATGGGATCCGATGTGCTTGGCAGCGTTTGTGATGCGGTCGAAGAGATCCATGTTGGCGGGATCCTTCGTTCCGTCGCGATTGACCTTCTCTGCCGTGTTTACACCGTACGAATTGCTCAGGTCAAAACTACTGCTGGTTTCATCCATGATCATTTGTCCCTAAAAGAAAATCTCGCAATTGAACGACAGTTTTCAACATGCGGCGGAGACAATATTACTGTTGATAAATCTTTCTAAATGGTAGAATAGAAATAATAGCCGGTTGGTGTTGAATATTCCGGAAACAGGTATGTTTTATTAATTTGACGGATTGACGTTTCGCCAATTCATTCAACGCGAGCCTCTTGCACGGTAGGCCTACAGTCGTCTTTGGCAAATGGGGCGATACAGGCCTGGCGCCCCTCCCCTACGGCAGCCCGAGCTCGGCCACTTCCTGAGCACTCAGTTCCGCTTTCGTGTTCGTGTGGTAGCGAATGAAGTTGGGCCTGTCCTTGGTGTTTTCCCTGATGTTCTCGAACAGCAAGTGGAGGGCATTTGGTCTTGTCATAAGTTCCTGAATTTCCTCAACGGAAAAGCTGATGAATTCAGCGTCGTCAAAAATGTTTACGTTTCGGTGACACTGTACTTCAATGTATTGTGAGTTATCTTCGCCGTAGAAGGAGATAGCGCGTTCGGCAGAAATCTTCTGCTCGGGGGTGAGCTTGATGTCCGTGGCGCGCTCGACGATGGGATCGAGGCGGCAGAACGGGTCTGGTTTCGGCGTGACGTCGGGCAGGACATCCTGGTCGAGCAGCTGCACGATGAGCCGGTCGAGGAACGGGAACATCGACACGTCATAATAGCAGGCAGCGAACGGTTCGTCGGCCACGAAAAGGCCCGTCGCTTCAGCGATTGACCGGAAGAAGGGATGCGCCTCCGTTTCTCGCAACGCCTCCATTCGCGTGTGCTGCACGATAAATGTATCGAATGGCGTAACGGTGCAGAAGGGTTTCAGATCATTTTTCAGCACCACATAACTGCTGCCAAAATCCTGGCGTGCTCCTCCATTGGGGTGCTGCATCCAGTCCAGGGCAAAGTACGTGGGGTTTGTCCATCGAGCGGGGTGGATCCCCGCCAGATCCGGAAACAGGTCGGGAGAGTGGAAATGATCGGTTTCGACGATCACGCGCGTGCGGAGGTAAATCTGACAATCCAACTCTTCCTCGGGGCTGCCGGCATCATCGATCTCCGCATCATATCTGTCATGGGCGGTAAGAATTCGTCCGCGTGACTGGACGAATTGATAGACGTCCAGCCGGTCGAGGGAGAAGTTCCAGGTCACGCGACTTTCCCGCAAGAAGGCAATTATTGCCTCGCGCGCCCGATTTGCATCGTCGCGGCTCAGGCCATATCGGCGGGTCAGCTTGTTGAGGGCAAGCCGGCGGTCGCCGGGGAGCTCCTCGATGAGGTGACGCCGTATCGCTTTTAAAGGGGTATCAACTTCTTGGTGGGGCAATGCCGCGATCGCGTCGAGTTCTTCCTGGGTGGCGTACTCCAGGGTCGGTTCCGGGCAATCTGCCTGTTCCGGTTGAACGCCGAGGCGCTCTGCCATCTCGTTCATGCCCAGCCGGCGAAGCAACCGGTATTCCTCCAGCAGGTAGTATTGTGTTGCCTCATAGGGAAACGTTCCGCCGCAAACGGCGGTTGAGGTGGACGCATCGTTGGTGGACGAGGTGAGGACATCCGTTTCGCGCGAGTTCCACGTCAGCAAATCCGACTCCGACACGTCGAAGGTGGAAGTGGATGCGGGTGTAGGCGGAGGCGGTGGCGGTGGGATAACCTCAGAACTGTCACTCGCTTCGCCTGGCGAGGAGGCTTCAGCGCTGTTGGGGGAAGTCTGATCCGAGAGAACTTGGCTAGGGTCGCAGAAAATGGAACGTATCGGTGATAGGCACATCGCAGCTTTGGCTCGGCGTGGAACAGGATCGCGTCGGTATCTGCCTCCAATCTACTGACTGAGGATGTTCAATTGCAGTGCGGGCGAAAACAATGATGGATAGCGTTGAACAACGGGGGAGAGCCTGCCTGCGCAACAGTCGCCGTTAGCCGGGCACAGCCAGATGGTTTGTCGGCACCGCCGCCTTTGGGCCGTGCGGCAATGGCACAAATACTCCCGCTCGCGCTTTCGTGAACGGCAAACCGAAACAGATTTGCGCGATAATAATTAGCCGGCGACGTCGATTCGCCGAAAGGCCGGCGTCGTGCAATGGATGTTTAACGTTCCGGAGTTTTTTGATGAAGTTGTTCTATTCTCCTGGTGCCTGCTCTCTCGGCATTCACCTGCTGCTCGAGGAGATTGGCAAGCCCTATTCGCTGTCTCTCGTTGATCTGAAGTCGGGCGCGCAATATGCGCCGGACTATGTCAAGCTGAACCCGAAGTCCAAGGTCCCTGCCCTGCTGCGGGATGATGACACCCTGCTGACGGAATATCCGGCCATCGCCATGTGGCTGGCCAAGTCCAATCCCGACAAGAAGCTGCTGCCGGCGGACCTCGAGGGCGAGGTGCGCACGCTTGAGCTGGTCGATTATGTGGTCGCCACGCTCCACATGCAGGGCTTTTCGCGGCTGTTCCGGCCGGACAAGTTTTCGTCCATCGAGTCGGAGCAGGAAGCCGTTCGCGCCGCGGGGCGCGAGATCATCGCCAAGGGCCTGGAGCATGTCTCCAAGCAGATCGGCGACCGGTCCTACGCCATTGGTGATCACTTCACCATCGCTGACAGCGCCCTCTTCTACCTCCTGTTCTGGGTGATTGACCTGTTCAAGATCGAGGTGCCCGCAAATATCAAGACCTATTTCGAGGGCCTGAAAGCGCGTCCGGCCGCGCGCAAGGTTCTGGCGGACGAAGGCTTCGGCGGCTGAGGCCAGACAATCGCAAGTTTACTGGAAGGGCGCCGAAGGCGCCCTTTCGTTTGTGCTGTGTTGTTGCTGCGCAGTCCGGCGCATGTCGAATGCGAGTTGACGGATTTTGCTCCCGCAGCTTCTTCCCCTGCCCTGCCCTGCCCTGCCCTGCCCTGCCGTACTCTGAGGCTGCCCACAATCACCCCAATGGGGTGGATAAGGCGCAGCGGAAAAACGGCTCCGTTGGTTGGCTAGCGTGGCGTGTTGCGCGGGCTTGAGCGGCCGGTGCTTCGTTGATCAGGGATCGCAAAAACCTGGGTTGGTCGTCATTCTCATCGCACAGGCCGGGTTGGCGTTGACAGCTGTCAACGGGCCTGGACTTGCACGACATGGCCGAAATGAGAGCCTCGTTTTTGCGGGCCAGTGGCGCGACGGGTTTGCAGCGGCGCAGAATTGCGCGGGAACTCAAGGCGTTGAGTTGCATAAAGGTAAATTTGCGTTAACCCTAAATTCCTTGACAGGAATCAGCGTTACTCACAGTCTATCTACGGTTTTTGTGAGTAAGCAGCACCGATTGCCGTAACTCGCGGTCGGGGCTGTAAGTTCAGGGAAGTTCGCGTAAACTTGAATCAATGGCACTGAGTCGCGTCGGGTGTCCGAAGGCGGCTCTACGCGTGCAAGGGAAACATGGCATTGGCGATCGACAGCACAACAAGAGAACCTGCGGATCGGCAGATTGCCGCTGACGCGGAACTTTTGTCTGCGCAGCTTGCTGCGTTGCGGGATCGGCTTTTCCCGCCGACCGCGCAGAAGACGCTGCGCCCTTTCACGAGTGGCGAAGCGGCGCGGTTGATCGGCGTCAGCGACGGCTATCTGCGCCAGCTGTCGATCTCCGGCGACGGCCCGATGCCAGAGATTGGCGCGGGCGGGCGTAGGCTTTATACCCTCGCCGACATCAATGCGCTTCGGCGCTACCTGGCTTCGCAGGGTGGGGCGAAGGCCCGGCAGTATCTCAAGTGGCGTCAGCCCGGCGAGCATCTGCAGGTGGTCGCCATCACCAACTTCAAGGGTGGTTCGGGCAAGACCACCACCTCCACCCACCTCGCGCAGTATCTTGCGCTTCAGGGCTACCGCACGCTCGCGATTGACCTCGATCCGCAGGCCTCGATGTCCGCGCTGTTCGGCTATCAGCCGGAGCTCGATCTGACCGGTAACGATACGCTTTATGGCGCCATCCGCTATGACGAGGAGCGGGTGCCGTTGGCGCAGATCATCCGCAAGACCTATTTCGACGGCCTGGACCTGGTTCCGGGCAATCTGGAACTGCAGGAGTTCGAACACACGACGCCGCAGCATCTCGCCCGCCGTCCGGACGGTTCCACCGACGATCTGTTCTTCACCCGGGTGCAGCAGGCGATTGCTTCGGTGGAAGAGAACTATGACGTGGTGGTCATCGACTGCCCGCCGCAGCTCGGCTACCTGACGCTGAGCGCTCTATGCGCGGCAACAGCGGTCATCGTCACCGTCCATCCGCAGATGCTGGACGTGGCGTCCATGAGCCAGTTCCTGTTCATGACCTCCGATCTCCTGGCGGTCGTGCGTGAGGCCGGCGGGACGCTCAATTTCGATTTCTTGCGCTATCTCATCACGCGCTATGAGCCCAACGATGGTCCGCAGGCGCAGATTGCCGGGTTCCTTCGCACGCAGTTCGGCGATCGAGTGCTGATTTCTCCGATGCTGAAGTCGACGGCGATTTCCGATGCGGGTCTTTCCAAGCAGACCCTCTATGAGGTTGGGCGGGAGAACTTCAACCGCGCGACCTACGATCGCGCCTTTGAGTCTCTGAACGCGGTGAACGGCGAAATCGAGGCGCTGTTGCTGCAATCATGGGGGAGGACGCCATGAACGCAACTGCGTTGACAGCTGTCAACCGAAGGACTGGCACCCCGCCGGTCAGCCACGCCAATGGTTCGGCTGTGGTGTCGTGCAGAATTATTTATCCCCGGGTCTCGGGTTCGGGACATGATGCGCGCGGGGGGACAGAGTGATGAACACGCGCAGAGACAGACTTCGCTCGATCTTTGCAGGCGCCGAGCCCGCGCCGAAGGGGGAGGGGACACCGGCAGATGCGCCGGTCACGCCCACGACGCCCGCGTCTTCAGCGGCTCCGCAGATTCCGCCGCGCCGTACCACCTCCGGGGCGGTGAAGGCCATGGGGCTGTCGCTCGGCTCCCTGTCGGAGCAGGTGCAGGAGGCAAAGAAGCTTCGCGAGACGCTTGCATCCGGCGAGAAGGTGGTCGAGATCGACACGGCTCATCTGGAGCGGTCGCCCTATCATGACCGATTGACTGACGGCGCCCGGGACGACGAGGACTTCGCTGCCCTCGTCCACAGCATGAAGGAGCACGGACAGCAGGTGCCGGTGCTGGTTCGTCCGCATCCGGATCCGGACAAGGCAGCCAGGGGGATCTATCAGATCGCCTATGGCCATCGCCGCGTTCTGGCCGCGCGGGAGCTCGGCATTCCGGTGCGCGCAATCGTCCGCCAGTTGAGCGATGCCGATCTCGTCGTTGCCCAGGGCAAGGAAAATGCCGAGCGTCGGGCGCTGAGCTTCATCGAGCGCGCCGTTTTCGCCAAGGCGCTGATTGACCACGGCTTCGACCGCGCCACGGCGCAGGCCGCACTTTCCGTCCACAAATCCGAGATGACCCGCCTGCTGCAGGTTGCGGAGATGGTGCCGCTCGAGGTGGTGCGTGCCGTGGGACCCGCGCCGAAGGCCGGCCGGCCGCGCTGGATGGCGCTCGGGGAACTCCTGCAGAAGGACAGCCTGGGGCTGGCCGGAAAAACCATCCGCTCTCCGGATTTCCTCTCGGCTGACAGCGATACCCGCTTCCAGAGGCTGTTCAATACGCTGGAAGCCGCCGCGCGGAGCAGGTCGAGGGCAGGGCAGGATGGGCAGACCATTTCCTCGGTTGATGGCAAGGCAACCATCGCCGAGCTGACAAGATCCGGAAAGGCCGTGAGGCTCACCATTCCGGAGAGTGCGGGCAGGGGCTTCGCCGATTATCTGGCGCGCCGTCTGCCGGAAATTCATGCGGAGTTTGCACGCGAAGAGGAGGGAAAGGCAGAGCAGTAACGAATCAAACCGTGACTGAACTGGCAGAGTGAAACGAGGAACAGGAACGGAAACGAGGAAAAGGCAAAGAAAAAGGCCCCCAGAACGATCATCCCGGAAGCCCCTTTCGATGTAGCGATCTGAGAGAATCACTTCCGAGTCTTGAAGTCAAGACGTGGATGCGTTCCGGGCAAGAATTTCTATGCCTCCAAGTGAGGTGAGAAACCATGACGGAACGTTTTGCAACGACGCCTTTCGGCGGCGGCAGGATAAGTGCGTCCAGTTTTCTGCGACGTGAAGAAATCGACCGGGCGCGTGAACAGCTCCGGAAGGAAGGCAAGGGCGGCAACGACACCGGCACCGCGGAGAAGTGGCAGCTTCTGCGCGCCCTGACCGAAGCGCGTACCGCGTTCGGCCTGTCCGACCGCACGTTGTGCGTGCTCGAAGCCCTGCTGAGCTTCCATCCCGAGCGGGAACTGGACGGATCGCAGCCCATAATCGTCTTTCCATCGAATGCGGAGCTGTCGCTGCGTTCGCGCGGCATGGCGGACGCCACGCTGAGGCGGCACCTGGCTGCCCTGGTGGAGGCCGGTCTGATCCTGCGGCGCGATAGCCCCAACGGCAAGCGCTACGTGCGCCGTGACGCCCGCGGGGAGGTGGAGACGGCCTTCGGCTTTGATCTGTCGCCTTTGGCTCTTGCCGCAAGCCGCATTCATGCAGCGGCCGAGGAAGCGCGCGAACATGCCCGGCGCTGTCAGGCGCTTCGCGTGGAAATTTCCATCCATCTGCGGGACACGGGCAAGATCATCGAAGCGGCTCTCCACGAGAAGCGCCCAGGTGACTGGGAAGCGTTCTCCCTGCGGCTGATGCCGCTTGCCCGCCGCGTCTCGCGCCAAGCGTCGCTCGAGCAGCTTCAACAGCGTTGTGACGACCTCGTCCGTCTGCGTGCCGAGGTGGAGAATGCCTATCTGGATGCTCTTTCAGAACAGGAAATGAGCGGCAATGACGCCGATTTTGAGCGCCAGTTTCAGAATTCAAACACAGACTCTCATTCTGAATATAGCTCCGAAAAGGAGCTGAAGCGCCAGGCCGAGCCGCAACTGGATGAGAGAGGGGTGCAAGCGTCTGACGATTTGAGCGAAAAGGAGGGTACTGACCACAGGGGATCTCGGCAAACCGCGGGATTGCCGCCCCTGGATCGCATTAGGCGTGCGGAGCCGGTTCCGCTCGGTTATCTCATGTCGGTCTGTCCTACGCTGAGCACCTACGCGCGCGACGGTATTTCCGGTTGGCCGGACGTGTTCAGGACGGCTGATCTGGTGCGCAGCATGCTTGGAATTTCGCCCGATGCCTGGCGCAAGGCGCGCGAAGCCATGGGCGATTTCACCGCGTCGGCGGTCATAGCGGCCATTCTGGAGCGCGCCGAACTCATCCGGTCACCGGGCGGCTATCTGCGGGCGCTCACGCAGCGGGCCGAGCAGGGACGGTTCTCGGTCTTGCCTATGCTTGCCGCGCTCGAAAGCTGCCGCGGAAAAGACGCTGCCGGCGGACCGGGGTGAGGGAGCTTTGCGAGCGATCCAGGAAAGGCCGAAATGGGTTTCCCGCTCGGAAGCGCGAAAGGACAAATGGGGGTTCGGATTGGCCGTGAAAAGTTGAAACGGCTCTAGCGGTAGCGGCGCTTGCGCTTGATCGAGGCCAGTTGACGGAAGGCTTTCTCGGCATCCAAGCGGCTCGCATGCAGGTCGATCCGTAAGCGGCCGCGGCATCCGATACGCCCCCAGCGTCGCACGAGGGCATGATCGCCAAACAAAGTTGGCTCGATGCTGAGCGTGTAGAACCGGGCGATGTTTTTCTCGGGCTCGACGCGTGTCGGGGTCAGGATCTGGTCCGAAGAGGATGGGGTGGGCTCGTGTGCGTTAACCATGGACGGGAGAGTTCCATGACGGCGCAGTGCGATCAAACGCATTTGTTGAATCAATCGAAGGGGATCGATTCAAGGCGTTGATCGAATGCCGTGGGATCGAGGCGCGCGATGTCGTGCCATGGAGTGATTTCGCGCCGACGCAAGCCGGGACCGATCGTGGAGTTTTCACGATTGAGGCTTGGAAACGAAGCTCGTTCGGATCTGATCCTGTCAGATGCTGATGGCGAACGGCTGATGAGGGGTGAAGGCTCAATATCTTTCTCCGCCACCGTGCAGGATGGGCTGTACCTTGGCTGTCGTCGGCGGCGTATCATTGCAGGATGGAAGTGCCGAAGGACGCGACCTGTCCCTTTCCTTTGGGCACGGCAAGAAAAGCGGGAGCGGAAGAAGAGGGGCGGCGAGGATATCTTGCACCATCACAGCCGTCACTGTCGATAAGGGGAACTTATCGATAATGAAAGGCGAAATCTCAGAGATGAGATGTGACTCAAGTGATAGGACACTAAACTGTTGTAAAGCAGAAAAAGCGGCGCGAAATCCGCGAAATAGGCTGCCATTCCGCAGGCTGCGCGGTGTTTCAATGGGTGTTGGATCAAGTCTGCTGCCTGCCAAGCGGCAGCAAGGCGTGACGTTTCGATTGGCTGGGGGCCGAATCCGCCTGCGCTTTCACGCAAACTTTGTACGGCTCGAATGGATGGATGATTTTAGGCCTCGGCCGAAGAAACGGTGTACCAACTTTCCGGAGCTTTTCGAGTGGATCACGGTAACGATGATCCATGTCCGCATGCCTGCCGCACCCGAGCACGATGCGGTCTGACTGATGCACGGCCGCGGAAAAGACTGCGCTAGCCGCAGTCTCCCATTCGCAGAAGGCCCGGTTGCGGGCCAGGCCGGTCGTGCGCTGGACATTGCCTTAGGTAGAGCGCGCCAGCCTGCACCCGCCTTGTCGAATCGGGTGATCTCCGCCCGTGGGCGGGGTCAGGTGGCGCGCTGGGTCCGGTCCGCGCCCGGACCGGATGTCCCTTTTTCCGGGATCAGGCGCTGTTGCGGGCCGGAGCGGTCGCCATCCGGTCGAACGTATCCGGGGTGACGCCTTCCGAACGCAGGATGTGCTTCTGCACCTTGCCGGAGGCCGTCTTCGGCAGTTCGTTGAGGACGCGGATGTAGCGCGGCACCATGAAGTGCGGCAACCTCTTTTCCAGGTCGGCCGTCACCGCAACGGGGTCGATGGTGGCGCCATCCACCGGAGCGACCACGATCAGCACTTCGTCTTCGCTGAATTCCGATGGCACCGCGACGGCCGCGCATTCGCGGATTTCCGGAATGTGCAGGACCTCGCTCTCGAGGGCGAATGACGAGATGTTCTCGCCGCGCCGGCGGATCACGTCCTTGATGCGATCGACGAAGTAGTAGGTGCCATCCTTGTCGCGGCGGAAGCCGTCACCCGTGTGGAACCAGCCGTTGCGCATGGCTTCCACCGTTGCCTTGGGATTGTTGTAGTAACCGCGCATCAGCGCCCAGGGCCGGTGCGTGCGCACGATCAGCTCGCCCACCTGACCGTCGGGAACCTCGATGTCGTTTTCATCGACGATGCGCAGTTCGTACCATGGGCGCGGCTTGCCGGTGATGCCCTTGGCCGTGATGCCGGGACCCGCGACCATCGGTGACGAAATTTCCGTCATGTTGTAGATGGTCCAGGCCTCGACGCCGAAACGCTCGGCAAACAGGGGGCCGTCCTCGCCGAACGGCGTGATGAAGACGCGGCGCAGCGGGTGATTCTTGTCGTCCGGGGACGGCGGCTGCTTGAGCAGGAAGCTCGCCATGACGCCGAGGAGCAGACAGTAGGTGGAACCGGTGTCGCGCACCGCCTGCCAGAAGCTGCCGGTCTTGAACTCGCGCATCATGCCGATCGAGAGGCCGCGCGCGAGCATCGCATATACATAAAGCGTCGAGCCGCAGTGGAAGATCGGCCCGCAGATCATGCAGCGGTCGTCGTCCTCGACGCAGTCGAACGCATCCGGGCCCATCGTGTGGAGCTGAGTGTAGGTGCTCATCACGCCCTTGGCGTTTCCGGTCGTGCCGGAGGTGTACATGATGGCGTAGAGGTCCCACGGCTCGATCGGGCTCGAGAGCTCAAGCAGCGAAGCGTCTTCGGTCTCGGGATCCTCCAGCTCGCGCACGTCAAGGCCGGAAACCGGCTCTGCCTCGCCTTCCACGACGAGCACAGTCTTGACCTTGCCGGGAGACACTTCCTTCAGGCGGTCAACCAGCGGTGCGGCGGCGACGAGAAGCGGTGCGTCGGCATCCTCCAGAATGTGCTCGAGAATGCGTCCGCGCGCGGCTGTGTTGATCGGCACATAGACGGCGCCGAGATAGTTGATGGCAAACCAGGTGCAGAGGAGATCCGGGCCGTTCCCCATCATGCAAAGGACGTGATCGCCACGCTTCACGCCGGCGCGGGCCAACGTCGTGGCGCGGATGCGCACGCGCCGCAGCGTCTCGCCGTAGCTCCATTCATCGCCCGGCCAGAAGTGAACGAACGGCGCCTCGGGCCGTTCGGCCGCATAGGACTCCAGGATGTAACGGAGCACCGCGCGGTTACGGTCAAGTGCCGGATCCGATGCGCAGACTGTCCCGGTCGTCATGTCCTCTCCTCTCCTTCCGAAGGCCTCAGGCATCACCAAAGCTCTGGGCTCCTCCCCATTCGCTATGGGCCCGACGAAATATCCCTTGCAATCCTGAAGTTAGATATGCAACATACTCGGTAGTATGTCAAAGCTGTTTGTGGGGATTTGGTCAGGGGAGGGCAATGACGGCAGTCGCGACGTCCATTGACGGCAAGGTTGCAACCGTCCGCTTCGATCGTGGCGGCAAGGCCAACGCTCTGAATGCCGAACTCATCCGTGAATTGGAAGCGGCAGCGATTCAGGTTGGCCGGCGCGCGGACGTGGCGTCTGTCGTGCTCACTGGCGCGGCAACCATCTTCGCCGCGGGCGTCGATCTCAAGGATGAGCAGTTGTGGAAGACGGGCGCCGGCGATGTCGAGCGCGCGCAGGCCATGAACGCCGGCGCACGCATGACCGCTGCCTGGCGGCAGGTGCCGCAGCCGGTGATCGCGGCCATCGAGGGGCCGGCGATCGGCGGCGGCGCGATTCTCGCGCTGACGGCGGATTTCCGCGTCATGGCCGCTTCTTCCTATTTTCGCTTCCCCGAAGTGCGCCTGGGCATGACGCTCGGCTGGGGCGGCTTGCCGCTCCTGGTTGAGCGTGTCGGGTCGGCGCGGGCCAAGCGTATTCTCTTCTGTGACGAGAAGATCGGTGCCGAGGAGGCTTTGTCGCTGGGGCTTTGCGACCGCATCGTCGATGACGGCACCGCCGTCGCCGCTGCCTGCGCGTGGGCCGGGGAGCTTGCAGAAATTCCAGCGCTCGCCCTGCGGATGACCAAGTCCGCCATCGACGGGCATGCCCGCCAGAACTGGGCGGGTTGGAGCGAGGCCGATCAGTTTTATCTGTCGCGGCGGATTCTCGAAGAAGCCAGCCGCTAATCAACACCGGGTGGGGCGGGAGCGCGGCATCCGGACATCAGGCACAGCTGTGCCTTCAGGAGCAGCATCAGGAGGAGTACAGGAATGAAGAATCTGAAGACCATCATTCTGTCGACGGTATTCACGCTGTCGGCAGCGTCCGCCTTCGCGGAACCGTACCGCATTGGCGTGCTGACGGACATGTCGGGCATGAACTTCGACCTGTCCGGCCAGGGCTCGGTCGTGGCGGCGCAGATGGCCGTCGAGGACTTCGGCGGCAAGCTTCTGGGCGAGGACATCGAGGTCATCGTCGGTGACCACCAGAACAAGCCGGACGTCGGCTCGACGCTGGCCCGCACCTGGATCGACGAGCAGAACGTCGTCGCCGTGGTTGACGTTCCGACCTCCTCGGTCGCCATGGCCGTGCAGGAGATCACCCGCCAGAAGGACACGGCTTTCCTCATCTCGACCGCCGGTTCCTCGGCCCTGACGGGCGAGGCCTGCTCGCCGTCCTCCGCCCAGTGGACCTGGGACACCTACGCGCTCGCCAACGGCACCGGCCGCGCGATGACGCTCGAGGGCGCGAAAAAGTGGTTCTTCATCACCGTCGACTACACGTTCGGCCATGCGCTCGAGGCTGACACCACCCAGGCTGTCCAGGCTGCCGGCGGCGAGGTCATTGGCTCCGTGCGCCATCCCCGCGAGACCACCGACTTCTCGTCCTACATCCTGCAGGCTCAGGCTTCCGGCGCTGACGTGATCGCGCTCGCCAACTCCTCGGGCGATACGATGACGGCGCTCAAGCAGATGCACGAGTTCGGCGTCACCGAGGGCGGCCAGAAGGTCGCGGGCATGCTGCTGTTCCTCACCGACGTTCTGGGTGTGGGCCTCGACATCGCGCAGGACCTGACGCTGACGACCGCCTTCTACTGGGACATGGACGATGCGACCCGCGAATGGTCCGCCCGCTACAGCGAGCGCATGGGCGGCAAGAAGCCGACCATGGTTCACGCGGGTGTCTATTCGGCCGTCATGAACTTCCTGAAGGCTGCGGAAGCTTCCGGCCAGGCGAAGAGCGGCTCGAAGGTGATGGAGACCATGCGCGGCATGGACATCAACGACTTCTTCAACCGCAACGCCTACCTGCGTGAGGACGGTCGCGTCATCCACGACATGTACCTCGTCCGCGTGAAGAAGCCGGCCGAGTCCAAATACGACGGCGACCTTTACGAGGTTCTGGCCACGATCCCGGGCAATGAAGCGTTTGCGCCGCTGGAAACCAGCACCTGCCCGCTCGTGAAGAAGTGATCGCCGCGACCATGATCACGCATCCCACCGCGGCTCCTGCCGATGCTGGTGCAACCCGTGCCGTTCTCTCGGCACGGGGGCTGGCCAAGCGTTTTGGATCCTTCCTTGCCGTCAACAATGTTGACATCGATGTGCACCACGGCCGGATCCATGCGCTGATCGGCCCCAATGGTGCCGGCAAGAGCACCGTGTTCAACCTGTTGACCAAGTTCCTCAAGCCCACTGCGGGCCGCATCGTGCTCGACGGAACCGACATCACGGCGATGGATCCGGCCTGCGTGGCGCGGATGGGCATGGTCAGGTCGTTCCAGATCTCCGCCACCTTTGGCGACATGACGCTGCTGGACAACGTTCGCGTTGCCCTGCAGCGGCCCAACAGCCTTTACCATCAGTTCTGGCGGTCGTTGACCTCGCTCGACCGGCTCAACCGGCAGGCGATGGAACTGCTGGACCGTGTCGGCCTGGCCGACATGGCGCACCTTCGTGCCAACAACCTTTCCTACGGGCGCAAGCGCGCGCTCGAAATCGCGACGACGCTGGCCCTCGAGCCACGCGTCCTGCTGCTCGACGAACCGCTGGCCGGCATGGGCCAGGAGGATGTCGAGCACATGGCAAGTCTCATCAAGTCCGTCTCGCGGGACTGCGCGCTGCTGATGGTCGAACACAACCTCAAGGTCGTGGGCGACATCAGCGACGAAATCACCGTGCTGCAGCGGGGCGAGATCCTGGCGCGCGGCGACTACGCGACCGTCAGCGCCGATCCGCGCGTGCGCGAAGCTTACATGGGTTCGGAAGATGACGGCCACTGATACGCTGACTGCATCTGCAAAGACTGCGCGGGGTGGCGGCGCGGCGCCTCAGCTCAAGGTGCGCAACCTCGAGGCCTGGTATGGCGAGAGCCATGCGCTGCATGGCGTCGATCTCGATATCTACCCCGGTGAGACGGTCACGCTGCTTGGCCGCAACGGTGTCGGCAAGACCACCACCCTGCGCGCCATCATGGGCATCATACGCAAGCGCAAGGGCGAGGTGGAATTCGAGCAGAAGTCGATCATGCGCCTGCCGCTGCACCGCATCGCCCGGGCCGGCATCGGCTTCGTTCCCGAGGAGCGCGGCATCTTCGCCAGCCTCACCGTCGAGGAAAATCTCACCCTGCCGCCGGTCGTGGCGGGCGACGGTATGAGCCTCGAGCAGATCTACGAGCTCTTCCCGAACCTGCTCGAGCGCCGTTCGAGCCCGGGCACGAAGCTTTCGGGTGGCGAACAGCAGATGCTGGCGATCGCTCGCATCCTGCGCACCGGCGTGCGCCTCATCCTGCTGGACGAGCCGACCGAAGGCCTTGCCCCGGTCATCGTGCAGCGCATCGGCGAGGTCCTCAAGGTGCTCAAGACGCATGGCGTCAGCGTGCTGCTGGTCGAGCAGAACTTCCGCTTTGCCTCGCGCATCGCCGACCATTTCTACGTGATGGACCATGGCCAGGTGATCGACAGTTTCCCGGTTTCGGAGCTGCCGTCCCGCACCGAAGCCCTCAATACGGCCCTGGGAGTGTGAGACCATGACCACAATATTCGGAGTGGCGCTGCCCGTCCTGATGGGCCAGCTCCTGATCGGCCTCATCAACGGTTCGTTCTATGCGCTGCTGTCGCTCGGCCTCGCCGTGATCTTCGGCCTGCTGCGCATCGTCAACTTCGCCCATGGCGCGTTCTACATGGTGGGCGCGTTCGTGGCCTGGATGCTTCTCAGCTACGCCGGTGTCGGCTACTGGGGCGCGCTGTTCCTCGCGCCGCTGGCAGTCGGGGTCCTTGGCATGGTGATCGAGCGCACGATGCTGCGCGCGCTCTATGGCCTCGACCATCTTTACGGACTTCTGTTCACCTTCGGCCTCGCGTTGCTGCTGGAGGGTGGCTTCCGCCATTTCTACGGCACGTCGGGCCTGCCCTATGCGGCGCCGGAAGCGCTGCGCGGCGCCACCAATCTCGGCTTCATGGTGTTGCCGAACTACCGCGGCTGGGTCGTTGTCGCCTCGCTAGTCCTGTGCTTCGGCACCTGGGCGATCATCGAGAAGACCAAGGTGGGCGCATATCTGCGTGCGGCGACGGAAAACTCGACGCTCGTGCAGGCGTTCGGTGTCAACGTACCATTGCTGCTGACGCTGACCTACGGTTTCGGCTGCGCGCTGGCCGGCATCGCCGGCGTGCTTGCGGCTCCCCTTTTCCAGGTCAGCCCGCTGATGGGGTCTAACATCATCATCGTCGTTTTCGCGGTGGTGGTGATCGGCGGCATGGGCTCGATCCTCGGCGCCATCGTCACGGGCTACATGCTCGGCATCGTCGAGGGCCTGTGCAAGGTCTTCTATCCTGAGGCCGCCAACATCGTCGTTTTCGTCATCATGGCCATCGTGCTACTTCTGCGCCCGGCCGGTCTTTTCGGAAAGGACAGCTGAGATGTCCGCGACACACGCCGACACCATCATCATGCCCACCCGCAAGAGCCCGGTTCCCGTGATCTCCTTCGCGGGCCTGGTTCTGGCCCTCGTGATCCTGCCGACCTTCGTGTATCCGGTCTTTCTGATGAAGCTGCTGTGCTTCGTGCTCTTCGCGGCGGCGTTCAACCTGCTGCTCGGCTACACGGGCCTCCTTTCCTTCGGCCACGCGGCCTTCTTCGGCGGCGCTGCCTACGTGACCGCCCACGCCCTGAAGGTCTGGCAGATCACACCCGAACTCGCGATCCTCGCCGGCGTCGTCACAGCCATTGTGCTCGGCGTGATCATCGGCGTTCTCGCCATTCGCAGGCAGGGCATCTACTTCGCGATGATCACCCTCGCGATGGCGCAGATGTTCTACTTCTTCTGCCTGCAGGCCCCGTTCACCAACGGCGAGGACGGCATCCAGGGCTTCTCGCGGGGCAATCTGTTCGGGATCATCGATCTCAACGAGACGATGAACCTTTACTACTTCATCGCCGCCCTCGTGGTGCTGTCGCTCATCCTGATCTGGCGCATCGTCTACTCGCCGTTCGGGCAGATCCTGCGGGCGATCCGCGAGAACGAGCAGCGCACCATTTCGCTCGGCTATTCGGTTCAGCGCTTCAAGCTCGGGGCCTTCGTCATGTCGGCGGGACTCTCCGGCCTTGCCGGCGCGCTCAAGGCGCTCCTGTTCCAGTTCGCAACGCTTGCTGACGTGGCCTGGCAGATGTCGGGCGAGGTCATCCTGATGACGCTGATCGGCGGCATCGGCACCATGGCGGGTCCGATCGTCGGCGCGGGCGTCCTCGTCGGTATGCAGAACTTCCTTGCGACGTCCGGCCTTCCGGTAACGATGGTGCTGGGCGGCACGTTCATGATCTGCGTGCTTCTCTTCCGCCGCGGCATCGTGGGCGAGATCCTGCACCTGCTGGAGCGGCGCAAGGGATGACCGACCGGCGAACGATAGCGGTCTTCTCCCGCGACGATGTGGTCCGCCCGGAATGGGTGGACTACAACGGCCACATGGGCGACTTCGCCTATGCGATTGTCTTTTCGCAGACGGTCACCGACTTCATGGAGGAGATTGGCCTCGACGGAGCCTACCGCGATGCCACCTCCGCAACGCTTTACACGCTCGACCTGCGCATCGGCTACCAGCGCGAATGCCATGAGGGCGCAAGGCTGGTGCTGACGCTGCATGTGCTCGAAGCGGATGCCAAACGCATGCACCTCTATCTGGAGATGCACGACGAAGACGGAAACCTTCTTGCGTGGAACGAGCAGGTGCTGCTGCATGTGTCGCGGGCATCGGGGCAGCCGAAGGCCGCGCGGTTCCCCGACCGCATTGCCGAACGCATCATGACGGCTGCCAAGAGGGGCGCGACCATCCTGCCGCTCCCGCACGTAGAGCGGCGCCTGGGCCTCCGGAAATAGGTCCGGAAGCAAGGATCAGGACTTGAAACTGAAAGGGCCGGCGGAGCGATCCGCCGGCCCTCTTCCTTTCCGTAAAGGGCTTCCTTCGCGCGTTGTGTCAGAGAACCTCGAACAGCCCTGCTGCGCCCATGCCGCCGCCCACGCACATGGTCACAACCACGTAGCGGGCGCCGCGGCGCTTGCCCTCGATGAGTGCGTGGCCGACCATGCGCGCGCCCGACATGCCGTAGGGATGCCCGATGGAAATGGCGCCGCCGTTGACGTTGAGCCGGTCGTTCGGGATGCCGAGCTGGTCGCGGCAGGGAATGACCTGGGCGGCGAAGGCCTCGTTCAGCTCCCACAGGTCGATGTCGTCGATCTTCAGGTTATGCTGGGCCAGCAACTTGCGCACGGCCGGAACCGGGCCGATGCCCATCTCGTCCGGGCCGACGCCGGCGACCGCAATGCCGCGATAGAGGCCGAGCGGAGTGAGGCCACGCTTCTCCGCCTCCCGGCGTTCCATCAGCACGGAGGCCGACGCGCCGTCGGACAGCTGCGAGGCATTGCCCGCGGTGATGAACCGGCCCTCGGCGACGCGCTGGCCGTTGCGGAAAACCGGCTTGAGGCTCGCCAAGCCCTCGAGCGTCGTCTCCGGACGATTGCCTTCGTCCTTGGCGAGGGTGATTTCCTTCTCCGAGACTTCGCCGGTCGCCTTGTCCGTGACCTTCATGACCGTCGTCAGCGGCACGATCTCGTCGTCGAAGCGTCCCGCGGCCTGGGCTGCCGCCGTGCGCTGCTGCGACTGCAGGGCGTATTCGTCCTGCGCCTCGCGGCTGACGCCGTAGCGTTCGGCGACAATCTCGGCCGTCTCGATCATCGTCATGTAGGTCTGCGGCAGATGAGCGTCGATCCAAGGGTCTCGCCAGTGGTTGACGTTCATCTGCTCGTTCTGGACAAGCGAAATCTGCTCCACGCCGCCGCCGATGGTGATCTGCATGCCGTCGGAAATGATCTCCTTGGCGGCGATCGCGATTGCCATCAGGCCCGAGGCGCACTGCCGGTCGACGCTCTGACCGGGCACCGTCACCGGCAGGCCGGCGCGCAGAAGGCCGGTACGGGCGATGTTCATGTGTGTCGTGCCCTGCTGCAGGGCTGCGCCCACGACGACGTCCTCTACCTCCGCCGGATCGATGCCAGCGCGCTGAACGGCGTGTTCGATCGCGTGTCCGATCAGGCGCGGGGCCGTCGTGGCGTTGAACGCACCGCGGTAGGCCTTGCCGATCGGCGTGCGGGCGGTGGAGACGATAACTGCTTCTCTCATCTGCTTCTCCCAGGATCAGTTGTGGTCAGGCGCCGCCAGCGCCTTGGCGCAGGCAAGAAGCTTGTCGGTCAGTTCGATCGGCCGGCGGGTCTGCCGGTCGACGTAGACATGCACGTAGGTACCGCGTGCCGAGCAAAGCTCCGCGTCACCCGAAAACAGGCCGAAGCCCCAGGTGAGACTGGTCCGTCCCACCTTCTCGACCCGCGCCCCGATCCAGAGCCGGTTCGGGAAGTTGACCTCGCTGAAGAACTCGGCACCGTTCTTGACGACAAGCCCGATCGGGTCTGTCGCATCCGGCGACAGGTCGAGCGCGCCGTGGTCGATCAGCGCCATGTTCAGCGCGGTGTCGAAGTACTTCAGGTAGGCCACGTTGTTGAGATGACCATAGATGTCGCAGTCTGCCCACTGCAACACCATCTCCTGATGCCAGGGATAGGCGCTGCGGGGGAGGGGATGGAGACGTTCGCTCATGACTCAGACCTGGCCGAGGGCTTTCCGTGCATTCTCGATGATGCGGTCGACGTGGCGCAGCCCCTCGGGGGTCTCTATCGGCGAGGAGATGTCGGCGATGCGGTCGAAGTTCGCGGCAATGTCGTCCGGCGTGAGCGACTTGCCGGCAAAGCAGACGCCTTCGCTCTCCACGATGGCGAGACGCGCGACGGTTCCGGCGCCCGCAAGCAGGGCGGTGCGCGACGGCGCTTCGCGGCTCACGAGCCACACGGCAGCCGGGGAAACCAGGTCGGGAGAAAGCATCTGCAGCATCTCCTCGCTCATCATGTCGCCGGTCATGCGCGTGGCCGCCGTCGGCAGGATGGCGTTCACGTGGATGCCGTACTTCGCGCCTTCGAGGTGCAGGGTGTTCATCAGGCCGAGCACTGCCATCTTGGCCGCGCCATAGTTGGACTGGCCAAAGTTTCCGTAGGTGCCGGACGTCGAAGATGTCACCAGAATGCGCCCGTACTTCTGCTCGCGCATCACGCCCCAGACCGCCTTGGTGGCGATCACCGTGCCCATCAGGTGCACGTCCACGACGGCCCGGAAATCCTCCATCGTCACCTTGGCGAAGGTCTTGTCGCGCAGGATGCCGGCATTGTTGATGAGAATGTCGACGCGGCCGAATTCCTTCAGCGCACGCTCCACCATCGCCTGCATGTCGGCCTCGGACGTGACGCTGCCGCCATCGGCGATCGCGCGGCCGCCGGCCTTCCTGATCTCGTCCGCAACCGCCTCGGCCGCAGCGCTGGAACCTCCGGTGCCGTCACGCGCACCACCAAAGTCGTTGACGACGACAGCCGCCCCGTACTTGGCGAGCATCAGCGCATGCGAGCGTCCAAGCCCTCCGCCTGCTCCGGTAACGATTGCGACCTGATCCTTGAAGCTGACAGCCATCAATTTCCTCCTTCCAAAACCAGCACCAGCCATTCTGCAGCGACGGCCGGCTTCTGAACTCCCTCGATCTCGACTTCAACGGCAAAGCGCCGCAGCTTGCCGCCGCCCTTAGGCTCTTCCGAGACCAGCGTAAACTTGCCGCGCAGGCGCGATCCAACCGGAACCGGCGTCAGAAAGCGGATCTTGTCAAACCCGTAGTTGACTTCGACGACGCCGGGCGGCGGCAGGGGCATCGCGCTTCGCGTGAAATGCGTCAACAGCGACAGCGACAGGAACCCGTGCGCGATCGTACCACCATAGGGCCCTTCCGCTTTCGCCCGCTCGGGGTCCACATGAATGAACTGGTGATCGAGAATCGCATCGGCGAAGCGATTCACGAAGGGCTGGTCAATCGTGATCCACTCCGAGATCAACGGCTCGTTCCCTGTTGGCAGTTCATTCATGTCGTGTTCCTCTCCCTCTCAGCTTTACCGAACAATTGGCAATTGCAACATACTCAGTAGTATGTTTAATCTCAGTCGTCCAGCGTTTCGCATGGAAAGTGTTCGGCGCTGGTCCAATTGCGTCAGTTGTCCAAATCCGTTGAAATGCGAGACGGGAGAGAGAGTTTGGAGGGATTGATGGCCAACGCGCGGTCCGAAGTCGGAGAGGGGCGCGAACTGAGCGAGACTGAAGCTCTGGTGGAAGCCGGCCGTCCGCGGCGCCCGACCCGTGCGCGACGCAAGAAAGGCGACGGTGAACCCGTCGACAACACTGTCGACATTCTTGACGTTGCGGCCCAGTGCTTCATGGAAATGGGCTTTCAGGGCACCAGCATTGACGACGTCGCCCGGCGACTCGGCGCCACCAAAGGCCGGATCTACCACTACTACCGCTCCAAGACGGATTTGTTTTTCGACGTTCACCGCGAGGGTATGCGCCGCCTGAACGAGGCGGTTCAGGCGGCGATGAATACCGGAAGCTGCGGCCGCGAAACGCTGCATGCCATGCTCGAGGCGCATGCTCTGACCATGCTGCAGAACATCGCCTATCTGGCGGTCGTGGTGCAGGGCGTGCACATGCACCGGCTCGGCGCCACGACGCTCGCGCAACGCCGGGTTCTCGACGAGATCATGGCGATCCGCCGCGAGTTCGAGCGCCTGTTCGTCGATGTGTTCCGCCGCGGCCAGCAGGATGGCAGCATCCGCGCTGAAAACGCGTCCATCGCGGTAAAGGGCATGCTGGGTGCCATCAACTGGACCGCCATCTGGTACCGCCCGCGTCCGGGCGAAACGCTCGAACACAAGCAAAAGATCGCCCGCGAACTGGCGACCCGCCAGATCGAGGGTATCGTCTGACCCGCCATTAGACCCCTTCAGGAATTCAGTCCGGCCCGGGCCGGCAAAATCCAGGAAGTGCAGCCATGACTTTCAATCCGTTTTCCTTCACCACGGTGGGGCATATCCACGTCGAATGGGGTGCCGCCGCACGGCTCGGCGAACTCCTCGGCGGCTGGTTCGCCGCCCGCAACCTGCTGGTCGTGACCGATGCCGGCCTGCACAAGGCAGGCGTTCTCGAGCCCGCCAAGGCTTCGCTCGCCAAGGCGGGCTTCAACGTGACGGTGTTTGATGCGGTCGTCGCCGATCCGCCCGAGCAGGTGCTGTTCGACTGTGTCGCCCAGGGGCGAGCCGCAAGTGCGGACATTGTCATCGGCATCGGCGGCGGCTCGTCCATGGACGTCGCCAAGCTTGCCGCGGTGATGCTGGTCAGCGAACAGCCGCTTTCCGAGCTTTACGGCATCGGGAAGGTCCAGGGTTCGCGCCTGCCGCTGGTGCAGGTGCCGACGACGGCCGGAACGGGTTCGGAAGTCACCAACATCACGATTCTGACCCGGCCGGACCATTCCAAGATGGGCGTGGTCGCCGATCAGCTCTATGCCGATCGCGTGCTGCTCGATGCGGAGCTGACCGTTGGCCTGCCTGCGCTGCACACGGCCGCGACCGGCATCGACGCCATGGTGCATGCGATCGAGGCTTACACCAGCAAGCACAAGAAGAATCCGCTGTCGGACGCGGCGGCGCGGGAGGCCCTGCGGCTTCTGTCCGGCAACCTCGTCACGGCGTGCCGGAATGGTTCGGACCGCGCCGCGCGGGAAGCCATGCTGCTTGGCGCACTGCTGGCCGGCCAGGCCTTCGCCAACGCGCCCGTGGCGGCGGTTCATGCGCTCGCCTATCCGCTGGGCGGCCGCTACCACATTCCGCACGGCCTTTCCAACGCGCTGATGCTGCAGCCGGTGATCGAGTTCAACATGAAGGCGGCGGCTCCGCTCTATGCCGAGCTTGCCGGCCCGGTCGGGGCGGACGTCCCGCAGGATGCCAGCGTCGAGGCAAAGGCCCAGGCCTTCCTGAAGCGGCTGATCGAACTGATGGATGCCTCCGGCGCGCCGCGCCGCCTGCGCGATGCGGGTGTCGCCGAAGAGATGCTGCCGCAGCTTGCCGCGGATGCGATGCTGCAGACGCGTCTTCTTGGCAACAACCCGGTGGAAGTGACCGAGCCCGACGCCCTGGCCCTCTATCGGGCAGCATTCTGACAGCAGGAAAGGTCTCGGCCCTGCAGCCGCGACCACCACAGTCCGGCGACCGTGATCCGGTAGGGGGGCCGGTCAGTCGTCGCAGAGCGCCGGCGGGCTTGTCCGCCGGCGTTTTTCACTGCCTTGCCGGGATTTGGCCCGTCCTCAGTCCTTGGCGGCGGTTTCGCTTCCCGGACGCGGCAGGCTGTCCGGCTTGCCGGAATGCGAGCCTACCGAAATGCTCTTGCGGATGTGCCGGATCACCTGCCAGACGGTCACCAGCACGATCGGGATGGCGAACAACAGCAATTCCTTGGCGAGATGCGTGTCGAGGCCCAGTCCCGTCAGGGCCTCAATGCAGGTCTTGGCGAGACTGATCGCGTAATAGGTGATGGCGATGACCGAAAAGCCTTCCACGGCCTGCTGGATGTGCACCTGCGCGCGCGTGCGCTCCTCCATCGAGGCGAGCAGGATGGCGTTCTGCTCTTCAAGCTGCACCTGAACCGAGGTTCGCAACAGGTCGCCGGCCAGGCTCACCCGCTCGCCGAGTTCGTCGAGGCGGCGCTCCACCGCCTCCACCGTCCGGATGGCGGGCCGGAACCGGCGCTCGATGAAGGTTCCAAGCCGCTGACGTTGGGGAACGCTCTGCTCCCTGAGTTCCGCCATTCGGCTCGAGACCAGCTCCGCATAGGCCTTGGCGGCGCCGAAGCGATGGCGCGCCGGCGAGGATAGCCGCAGCACTTCCGACGACAGCCGCGTCATTTCGCCTAGCAGCGTCTTGTCGACCCTGGAATGCGTCTGCATGTGGTCGACGATGCGGTTGAGGCGGGTATCGAAACCGGCGAGTCTTTCCTGCACGTCGCGCGCCACCGGCAGGGCCAGCAGCGCCATCATGCGGTAGGTCTCGATCTCAAGCAGCCGCCGGACCATTCGCCCGGTGCGGAACGCATTGAGGCTGCCGGGGAACAGCAGCAGTTCGACGAAGCCCGCATCGTCCAGCTTGAAGTTTGAATAGACTTCGGCGTCGGTTCCGCCGACCCTGGAGGCTACATAGTCGCCGTCCAGCTTCTCAAGCTCGTCTTCCGGACGCTTCTCGCGGACGAGCACGCGGATGGCCGCGATCGTCTCGCCGGAAATCTGGCGGCGCAGGTCCATGAATGTCTGCGGCGGGCGCCGATCCTGCGAAGCGGCACAGACATAGGTGATGGTGAGAAACTCGGTGTGGAGTTCCCACTTGAGGCGGCAGTCGCCGAGTTCGGCGATCCCGTGTTTGCCGTCCAGGGACCGCGACGAGGTCGGCAGCGCCAGGATGCTGTCGGGAAGGCGCGTGTCGAGGATGGCCATGTGCCACACATCGGAATCGCCCTCGAAATAGACGGATGGCCTGGCATGGAGCTCGTCGTGCAGCTCCCTGCGCATGGGATGGTCAAGCTCCGTCACATCCACCCCCGGTTCCGCCATCGTGATTTCCGCTCCCCACTGGTGACGCATCGCGGCCGCAAGCCTCGTCAGGCTGAAAACGCCGCGGCGCCCGTCTTGCCGCCTCTATGGATTCTTCATTTATGAGATACTTGATAACTTCTTCAATCCGCGCGCCGTGACTTGGCCGTGGCTTAGTAGCGCACCGCCGGACCGACGGACCGAAGTTGCGGGCAAGAGGCATGTTGCTTTCGCGGCGCCCGGGCACGGCAGAACGTTGGTTACAGGGCGTCCGGTGCCGCCGCCCCTCCCGCAAACGACAGCGCCCGCGGGGATACCGCGGGCGCTGCGTTGTGGAAAAGTCCGTGGCTGTTCGCGGGCCTTACCAGGCGGGGATCACGGCGCCCTGGAATTCGTCGTTGATGAAGGCCTTGATGCTGTCGTCGTGGTAGGCCTCGACCAGAGTCTTGACCCAGTCGGCGTCCTTGTCCTCGCTGCGCACGACGATCAGGTTGGCATAGGGCGACTCGGCGCCCTCGATGGCGATCGCGTCCACGGTGGGACGAAGACCGGCCTCGAGCGCGTAATTGGTGTTGATCACCGCAGCATCGACGTCATCCAGAGAGCGGGGAAGCTGCGCCGCGTCCAGCTCGACGAACTGCAGGTTCTTCGGGTTCTCGGTGACGTCGGCAGGACCGGCCTTCAGGCCGGCCTCGGGGTTCACCTTGATCACGCCTTCCTTCTGCAGCACGAGCAGCGCGCGGCCGCCGTTGGTCGGGTCGTTCGGAATGGCGACCGTGGCGCCATCGGCGAGTTCGTCCGGGCTCTTCACCCTGTTGGAGTAGACGCCCATCGGCGTGGTGATCGTCTTGCCGACGCTCACCAGGTCATAGCCGCGATCGGCGATCTGGTTGTCCAGATAGGGCTGATGCTGGAAAGAATTGGCGTCGAGGTCGCCGTCGGCCAGCGCCTGGTTCGGCACGACATAGTCGGAGAACTCGATGACCTCGAGGTTCAGGCCCTTCGCGGCGGCGACGTCCTTGACCTTCTCCATGATCTGCGCGTGCTCGCCGGGCGTGACGCCGATCTTGATGTCCTTTGCAAGTGCTGCACCGCTGATGAGCGCGGCCACCGCCGCCGTAACCAGGAACTTCATCATGTTCTTCTTGTCTCCTTGTGCTGAACCGGGCCTCACGTGCCAAAGCCAGGTTCGACGAATGCTTGCTGGGGACGCTTTTCGCGCAGCGCCGTTCAAAACGACAGGAATAATGTTTCTGTAATTAAACTATTCAGGAAAAATTCAATCCCCGCTTCCTAGCGCCGGATCCGGTGCCGCCGCTGCCGGTGCAAAAAAGATGATCCGCACGGCGTTTCCACCGTGCGGATCAGACCTGTCGAGATGCCGGTTCGTGTGCCGGGAATCAGGCGTCGATAGGCTCCGGCACGATGAGGTCCGCGACCTCGCCGTCGATGTGGAGCGGCGCGCCGGTAATGGCCTGGAGTTCCTCGAGCGTGATGCTGGGCAGCTTTTCGCGAAGCACGAACCGCTTGTCGACGATGTCGATCACTGCGTGGCTGGTGTAGACGCGCGTCACGCATTCGACGCCGGTCAGCGGGAAGGTGCAGGTGTCGACCAGTTTGGGCTCCCCGGTCTTGGTCACGTGCTCCGTGATCACGAACACCTGCTTGGCGCCGTGGACGAGGTCCATTGCACCGCCGACGGCGGGCACGCCCTTGCTGCCGATCCGCCAGTTGGCGAGGTCACCCCGCTGCGACACCTGGAAGGCGCCTAGCACGGCGATGTCGAGGTGGCCGCCGCGCACCATGGCGAAGCTGTCCGCATGGTGGAAGAAGGAGGCGCCCGGCTTGAGCGTCACGGCCTTCTTGCCGGCGTTGATGAGATCCCAGTCCTCCTCGCCCGGAGCGGGGGAGGGGCCGAAGTTCAGGATGCCGTTTTCGGTGTGGTAGATGACCTCACGGCCGGCAGGCTGATACTTCGCGACCATCTCCGGAAAGCCGATGCCAAGGTTCACGTAGGCTCCGTCCGGAATATCCTGCGCAACGCGCCAGGCGATCTGGGCGTTCGTGAGCTTCTGCTGTTCGGTATTGGCGGTCATAGGTGGGACACCCCTGCGCGGATGAGTTCTTCTTCCTGTTGCGGATTGCTGATCTCGACGATCTTGTCGACGAAGATGCCCGGGGTCACTACGTGCTCGGGATCGATCTCGCCCGGCTCGACGATCTTCGACGCCTGAACGATGGTGGTCTTGGCAGCCATGCACATCAGGGGGTTAAAGTTGCGGGCCGCCTTGTTGTAGGTCAGGTTGCCGAAACGGTCGGCGATGTGCGCCTTGATGAGCGCGAAATCCGCCTTGAGCCATCGTTCCTGCACATAGGTGCGGCCTTCGAATTCGGCGGTGGGCTTGCCTTCAGCCAGCTCCGTGCCGACGCTGGTCGGGGTGTAGAACGCGGGAATGCCAGCGCCGCCGGCGCGGATGCGCTCGGCCAGCGTGCCCTGCGGCACCAGTTCCAGCTCGATCTCGCCGGCGAGATACTTCTCCGTGAACGCCCGCGGATCGGACGAACGCGGGAAGGAGCAGATCATCTTCTTCACCATGCCGGCGTCGATCATGGCAGCAATGCCGACGCGGCCGTTGCCGGCGTTGTTGTTGATGACGGTGAGATTCTTGGGCCCATGGTCGATAAGAGCGTGAATGAGCTCGATCGGCGCACCGGCACCGCCGAAGCCGCCAATCATCACCGTGGCGCCATCGTGAATGCAGGAGACGGCGGCTGCCGCACTCTCAACTGTTTTGTCCATTAGAGAAACCCCGTGAACGCTAGCCTCCGTTCGTTGGAGATAGATCGCGAATGCGATTGCGGCAACCCAAATTGTGCGTTATTTGATTTTTGTTCATATATCGCACAATAAGGGAGTTTGGCGTTGGCGCATGCGGAACACAAGGGAGGCGATTTCGTCAGCGGGTTCGCAAAGGGCCTGAGCGTCATCGGGGCCTTTGGCGAAGATGCGCCGCGCCTGTCGATCACCGATGTGGCGCGCCGGACGGGCCTTGACAGGGCTTCGGCCCGCCGGCTGCTTCTCACGCTGGTCCAGCTTGGTTATGCGACGCACGACGGGAAATATTTCGAACTCACCCATCGCATCCTGCGGCTGGGGCAGTCGTACCTATCCACCACGCCGCTCTCGGCCATCCTTCAGCCCTATCTCGAACGGCTTTGTGAGACAGGCGGCCAGAGCTGCTCGGCGGCGGTGCTGGATGAGGCTGAAATCGTCTACATCGCCCGCGCCTCCCGGCGGCGGGTCATGTCGATCAATCTCGGCCCGGGCAGCCGCCTGCCCGCCTATTGCTCCTCGATGGGAAGGGTGCTGCTGGCGTCCCTGCCGGAAGAGGAGGTCCGCGAGCTTCTGAAAGGCAGGCCGCTCCGCGCCAATACGGAGCGCACCATTACGGATCTGGAAAGGCTGATGGAGGAGCTACTGCGCGTTCGCAGCCAGGGATATGCCCTCGTCGATCAGGAACTGGAAATGGGGCTCTGCTCGATTGCCGTTCCCCTCCGCAACCGGACGGACCGGATCGTCGCGGCCCTCAATATCGGCGCGCCGGCCGCTTCCGTCACCCCGGCGCAACTGGTCGAACAGTATCTGCCAATGCTGAAGGACGTTGCCGAGCGGGCGCGGCTCGACCTGCGTTAATGCGCGGTGGCTCAACAGTCGGTTTCGCGCCGGGTTGGTGCGTGCCGCGAGGCGAAAGATCCCTTTTGCGCTTCCCGATAAGCAAAGGCCATTCCGGCGTGCTGCGAACGCCGGAATGGCCCCTATCCGGACTTATGGTCCGGACTTGCCCGCGATGGGCAGTTCTTACCAGGCCGGGATGACGGCGCCGTCGAAGGTGTTCAGCACGAACTCCTTCACCTCAGGGGTGTAGTAGGCGTTGATGAGCTTCTTGACCCAGTCGGCATCCTTGTCCGCGGTGCGCACCGCGATCAGGTTGATGTACGGAGCCTTTTCGCCCTCGAGCAGAATGGCGTCGCGGCTCGGGTTCAGGCTGGCCTCCAGCGCATAGTTGCTGTTGATGGCCGAGGCGTCGGTGTCGTCGAGCGAGCGCGGCAGCTGCGCGGCATCGAGCTCGATGAAGTTGAAGTTCTTGGGATTCTCCGTGATGTCGGCGACCGTAACCCTCAGCCCTTTGTCGGGATCGACCTTGATCGCGCCCTGGTCGGCCAGGATCAGCAGGGCGCGGCCGCCGTTGGTCGGATCGTTCGGGATGCCGATGGTCGCACCATCCGGCAGCTCGTCGAAGCTTTTGTATTTCTTCGAGTAGATGCCCATCGGGAAGTTCACCGTATAGGCCACGTCGATGATGTCGAAGCCGCGGTCGGCGATCTGGTTGTCGAGGTATGGCTTGTGCTGGAAGGAGTTGGCATCCAGCTCGCCGTCATTGAGCGCCTGGTTCGGAACGACGTAGTCCGAGAACTCGAGGATCTCGATCTCCAGCTCGTCCTTGGCGGCGATCTCCTTTACCTTCTCCATGATCTGCGCGTGCGGTCCGGGGGTGACGCCGACCTTGATCGACTCGGCCGCGGCGGAGCCGCCGAGCAACGCGAGTGCCAGGCCCGCGGCAATCGAAAGCTTCTTCAACATTCCATTCTCCCTGTGAACAAGATGACTTGATTGGTCGGATCAGCGCGGGTGCGTGCGCTTGTCGAAGCGTCTTGCCAGCCAGTCGCCCGTGGACTGCACGGCCTGGACCAGCACGATCAGAACCACCACGACGGCCAGCATCACGTCGGGCATGAAGCGCTGGTAGCCATAGCGGATGCCGAGGTCGCCGAGTCCGCCGCCGCCAACCGCGCCCACCATCGCCGAATAGCCGATGAGGCTCACCACGGTGAGCGTGAGCGCCAGCGTGATGCCGGGGCGCGCCTCGGCAAGCAGCACCTTTCGCACGATCTGCAACGGTGTGGCGCCCATCGCGCGCGCCGTTTCAATCAGGCCGGGGTCAACCTCGCGAATGGCCGCTTCCACGAGCCGCGCCACGAACGGAATCGTGGCGATGGTGAGCGGCACGATCGCCGCCCGCGTGCCGATCGAGGTGCCCGCCACCAGCCGCGTGAAGGGGATGATCGCGACGACCAGGATAATGAAGGGTGTCGAGCGCGTGGCGTTCACGATCGCGCCCAGGATCCGGTTTGCGATTGGCGCGGCGAAGAGCTCGCCCTTGCCGCTGGTGGCAAGGAATACGCCGAGCGGAACGCCCAGCAGCGAACCGACCACGGCAGACACCGCCACCATGTAGAGGGTCTGGCCGGTGGCCGTGAGGAGCAGCGAGATGAGCTGTTCAGGCGACATAGCCGAGAATCTCCGTGATAAGGCCCCGGTCGGCGAGAAACTGGCGGATGGTCGTGAGCCTTTGCTCGTCGGCGGGGAAGGATACGATGAGCGTGCCAAAGGGGCGGCCCGCGATTTCGTCCACCGCGCCGCCCATGATGTTCGGCCGGACGCCGAACTCGGTGGCGAGACTGGCGAGGATCGGCTCGGTCGCATGCGGGCCGGCAAAGAGGATCCGCATGACCGTCTTGCTCGTGGCGGCGGGCTTGTCGGTGAGGTGCGCCTGGACGTAGCCCGGCAGCTGCATGCCGGGAATGCCGGACAACAGCTTCCGGGTGGTGGGATGCTTCGGCGCGCTGAAGACCTCGAAGGTTCCGCCCTGCTCCACGATCCTGCCCGCGTCGATCACCGCCACATAATCGGCGATGCGCTTTACCACCTCCATCTCGTGAGTGATGAGCAGTATTGTCAGCCCCAGCTCGCGGTTGATGCGCGACAGAAGTTCGAGAACCGACTGCGTCGTTTCGGGGTCGAGGGCTGACGTTGCCTCGTCGGAGAGCAGCAGCATGGGCTGCGTGGCGAGCGCCCGCGCGATGCCCACGCGCTGCTTCTGCCCGCCCGACAGCTCGGCCGGATAGCGGTCATGCTTGTCGGCGAGGCCGACCAGTTCAAGCAGCGGCAGAATGCGCTGCGCAATCTCCTGCTTCTTCAGGCCCGCGATCTCCAGCGGAAGGGCGACATTGTCGAAGACCGTGCGGGAGGACAGCAGGTTGAAGTGCTGGAAGATCATGCCGATCGAGCGGCGGACATTGCGCAGGTCGACCTCGGACAGCTTCATCACGTCGGTGCCGTTCACCACGACGCGGCCGGAGGTGGCCTTCTCCAGCCCGTTCACGAGCCGGATCAGCGTGGATTTACCGGCGCCTGACCGGCCGATGATGGCGGTGATGGAGCCACGACGCACCGCGAGATTGATGTTCTCCAGCGCCGTAACCGCGGGCCGTGACCGGCTCGCCGGAAACACCTTCGAGACGTTTTCGATGAGGACAAGGTTGTCTTGTTCAGGCGTTGCACCGGCAGAGACGGAAGCCTGGCTGGCGGCGGCAGAGTTTCCGCCTGACTGCCCGCTCACCGTCGCCAGGTGCACGTTTTGATCGAGGACCGACGAAGTCATTGCAAGTTCCCATGTTCGCGCGCCGACCGCGCTGAAGTCGTTGTTGCCAAGGCCGTGAACCCTTCGCGATCTATCAGGACGGGTATCGGACCAGCGCCATCAATCGAAGGCAGGCGCTATCTGGCGGATGCCATTCTGGGAGACCTAGAACACATCCCGACAGGTGGCGGCAAGCCAGGAATGAGGGCGGATACACGAACACACATGGGAACCGATCTGAGAAGGTATTATTTTCCAACCTATCGAAGCGTATGGCACCGAGCGAGCAAAAATATTCTAACCGAAGCGGCGCGTGAAAAACGGGTCTTTCCCGCTTCAGGCCGGCAGTGAATAATCATGTCCCGGGGTCGACAATAGTGTCCCCGGGCCGTGATCCTGCGGAGGCAAACAGCTGCCGGGAAGAAAAACCGCGGTTGCCGATGGAAGCCTCTTGCGGGAGGCGCAGCCAGGTGCTTTCTACCCCCTCGCACTGAAACCGACGCCTGCAGCGCCTTGTACAATACGTGGCGATGTATGGCGGCTCGCCTTCCGGACCGGTCCCGACGCGCCTGGCCGCATTTGCTGCCGGACGGGACGGACCGCCGCCAACCCCGTCAGGAACACAACAGGAAATGGATCCCCAGTTCTACGCCGCCGCCATTCCCGCCGTCATCATACTCGGCCTGTCGAAGGGCGGGTTTGTCGGCCTCGGAAATCTGGCCATTCCACTGATGGCGCTGGTCATGTCTCCGGTCCAGGCCGCGGCGGTGCTGCTGCCGATCCTGCTCGTCCAGGATGCGGTTGGCGTGCTCTCGTTCCGGCGGAGCTGGGACGGCTTCAACCTCGCCGTGCTGCTTCCCAGCGCATTCGTTGGCATCTTCCTTGGCTATCTTCTTGCAGCCCATGTTTCGGACGCGGGGATCGCTTTCAGCGTCGGCGTTATTTCGATCATTTTCGGGCTTCGCCGCCTGATCGTGGAACGCCGGGCATCGGGCGCGACGGCTTTGAGGCCGGGCATTCCCTTCGGTCTCCTGTGCGGTGTGGGTGCGGGCTTCACCAGCATGATCGCTCATGCGGGCGGACCGCCGTTCCAGATCTATGTCATGCCCCAGCGCCTGCCGCGGGACGTGCTGGTCGGAACCTCGATCATCTTCTTCGCAGCCGTCAATCTGGTGAAGGTTGCGCCCTACTTCGCGCTCGGTCAGTTCACCAGAGAAAACCTGATCCTGTCGGCGACGCTGGTTCCGCTCGCCATAGTGTCCACCTGGGCCGGCGTCTGGCTCGTCCGCCGTATCTCCGGCGAGCGCTTCTACACGCTCGTTTATGTCCTGATGGTCCTGGTGGGGCTGAGACTGATCTGGCAGAGCGGCCCCGCACTCTTCGGAGCCTGATTTCGCGTCAGAGCAGTCCAGCGAGGCCGGCAGCCGTCGGGACCGCTGCCTGCCTGTCCTCTCACTTCTCGAACGGGGAGGGGTTGGGAAAGAACGTGTTCAGGAAACCACGCACCGCTGTGTCCCAGGCCCGATCATTATCGCTGTTCTTGCCGTCGTTGAGGCAAAGGGATAGCGGCAGTCTCCGTCCCCCATTCTTCCTCTCAAGAAGCTTCCTGAGCCGCCTTTGATAACGGTGGTTGGCTTGGACCAGCCATACCGGCGTGTCATCAGCAATGCCTTTACCCGACAGGACGCAGTAGTGGGAATGCAGGTATGACGTAACGGAAATGTCGTTGGGCGATCGGAACCGGTTGTGGATCGTTCTGTAGAACGCTTCATCGAACTTGGCCTCCATCTCCCGAAGGATGTCGAGCCGCAGGGCGTGGAAAGTGTGCGATGTGAGCTGGGTCGTCGAACGGCCAAATTCCCTTTCCAGCAGGGCTTTGCCGTTTCGCGCGCCATTCAGGTAGGCCGGGTGATCGGGGTGCGGTTCGCCGTTGACCTGGCCGTAGGGCTCCAGCCGGACCTTCACCAGTCCGCTCGGCAGGAAAAAGTCCGATGGAAATGCTTTTCTGGCAAGGAAAACGTCGTCGTTGCTGTAGATGAAGTGGTTCGCCAGCCCTGGAATCTTGTGCAGGCAGGCTTCTATAGCGTGGGAATTGAACGTCGGGAGCGCATCCGCCGGCAGGATCTGCTCGTGCGGGATCCATGCGATCTGTTCGCTTTCCAGGTTGAGCCATTCGGGCGGGCGGCAGTTCGAGACGATGAAGATCTTGCGGATGAACGTTCCGTTCTCCGCCCAGGAGCGCAGCGCATATTTCAGTTCGTCGCGGCTGTAATATCGGGATCGCGCGGTGGCGTCGTTGGTCGGCGCAACCGTCACCGGTTCAGGCGCATATTGCGAGAACATGCGTTGCCAGTCCGGATCATCGGCATTGACCCAGGTGAAGACCAGGTCGATGGGAAACGCTGGTTCCAGCGCGTGCGGACAGGGCAGGATCGCCGCATAGTCCTTTATTCCCGCTCCTGTGAATAGGCCATGGGCCTCGGCGGTCGTTTTCCAGAGCCTTCTGGAGATGTGATTGGGGGACGCCGACTCGAAATACTCGCCCTCGTCCTTCCAGCCCTCCAGTTCAAACGAAGCTTTTTCTCCGCCGCTCAGTTCGACCTTGTAACGCCGGTGTCCCACCATCTGCGTCAGCGCCACGGGAAGGACACGCAGCACTTTCTTCGCCCTTATCGGGCGAATACGCAGGTCGAAGCCTTCATCACGCGCGAAACGGCGTATCAGGGAGAAAGCTCTCGCGAGATCTTTCCTCAGGACAGCGATCTTCGCATCGCCGGTGGGGGAGGTGATCAGGATCCCACCCAGCCCCTGCTCTTTCAGGAAAGTCAGCAGGTTCCGCATGGCCGGTGATGAGTACCGCCTGGTGTCTGTCGAGCCCATGTTAATTCCTGAATTGTGCTGGCTTGTCGGGGGTGGATCGAGCGAAAACCGGTCGGGGACGTTTGTCGCTGCCCGAAATCACGGCGTCAGCGTAAACGGGAACAGGTATCGCAAGCCGCCATTGCATGTGCTCAAGGTTTGCCCCGTGGTTCAGTGGAGGTGTGGCGGAAATTCCGGACCACCTCGAAAATTCATTTCCCATTACAATGTTATCTGTTTCCAAACAATGCCATGAACATCGCAACGGTGCAGGGAGGGCGGTCCGGCGTGCCTGCCGGCCGTAACGGAGTCAAGGATCGGTTCGTTTGTGTATTTTTGGCAGAATTGCGCTGACCAATTGCCGTGAAATGAGAAACGGACAAGTTCTGAGGAGAACAGGCCCCAGAAAATGCTGATCGTTTTCCGATATGTCGTCGGAATACGTCGCCGTCTCTTTCAAGGCAGTCGTCCGGGATAGCGCGCGGTGTGCTTTTTCAAATTGACTGAACTTCAGTTTGATTGATCGGCGTCAACGCGGGCTCTGCCGGGCGGCGTCAAGCTTTCCATGTAGCCAACAAGCATGGAGGGCTATCGGTGTCATGAGAAATCAACTGAAAGAGCGGGTGGCCATTGCGGGCGTTGGATGCTCGCGGTTTGGCGACCTGCTGCGTACACCTGAACTGAAGGGTCTCACCATCCAGGAGCTGACCGCCCACGCGGTGAGGGAGGCCCTTGATGATGCGGGTCTGACCGGTCAGGACGTTGACGCTGTCTTCGCGGGCAATGCCATGGTCCATAGTTCGCAGGTTCCCGCGACCTATTCGCAGCTGTCCAAATGGACCGGCACGCAGTTCAAGGCTGGCGTACACTTTGAAGCCCAGTGCTCGACCACCAATGTCGGAGCGATCATGGCGGCGATGGCGATTGCCGCGGGCGTGTACGACACGGTCCTCGTCTACGGTCTGGAAACGACCCGGACCAAGGTGAAAGGCTACAGCCCCTACGAGCGCGAGCCGATTTCCCACCAGCAGACCTGGCTCTGGACCGACATGGCAGTGAACCAGGCCTATGCCGTGCCGCAGGGCTACGACATCTTCTCCACCTACAATGGCCTGGTGGCGCAGGGGTATTGCCGCAAGTACGGCATCTCGATCGAGGACTTCGACCGCGGCATGTACGAGCTCTGTCGCGCGCGGCGTCTGCACGGCTCGATGAACCCCAAGGCCAACACGCAGGAGACACTGGAGGACCGCGCCAAGCGTAAGGGTTATACCGATCCCTATGAATACTGGCAGTCCGATGACAATCCGTTCGTGGCCTGGCCGTCGCGGCTGTTGAGCCTGGTGACGACCGCCGACGGCGCTTCGGCCATGGTGCTGACGCGCGCGGACCTGGCGAAGGGAGCCAAGTCGCAGCCTGTCGAGATCAAGGGCTTCGGCGTGAGCTACAGCGATCTGCCGTGGTACGGCGAGGATCCGACCTTCTGGGAGTCCGACAAGCGCGCGGTCGACGCCGCGTTCGACATGGCCGGCATCAAGGCTGCCGACATCGACTACCTGCACACGCACGACTGCTCGCACATCAGCAGCATCTGCACGGCGGAGACGATTGGCTACCTCGAGCCGGGCAGGGGACTGCATGCCGCCCGCGAGGGTCGACTGCGGTTCGACGGCGACCGGCCCATGTCCACCCATGGCGGGCGCCATGCCTTCGGCCATGCCTGGGGTGCAAGCGCCGGTTCGGACACTTACGAGGCGGTTCTGCAGATGCGCGGCCAGGCCGGCGCGCGTCAGATCCCCAAGGTTCCCGAAATCTCCGTCATCCATACCCACGGCTACGCCATGATCGGCGCCGTGCTTGTGCTGGGGAGCATGTGAGATGAACACCATCCAGGAACAGCCGAGCGCGATCCGCTCCTATTACGAAGCTCTGGCGAAGGGCAAGCTTCTGGCCGTCACCTGCAAGGCATGCGGCAAGCACACCTTCCCGCCCACCGGTTGCTGCGAACATTGCGGAAGCTGGGACGTCGAGGAGGCGGATCTGAGTGGCGAGGCCACGCTGCTTTTCGCCACGCACAACCTCACGCCGGCCTGCCATCCGCGCTTCGAGAGCATGGCGCCCTATGTCTATGGCCATCTGAAGCTCAAGGAAGGACCGATCTTCCAGGCCATCATCCTCGGTATCGAGCCGAAGCCGGCCGCTCTGCGCGAGCTCTTCGAGCGCGGACCGGTTCCCGCGAAGGCCGAAACCCTGCAGACGGATGACCTGCCGGTTCTGGCCTTCCGCATCGCAGGCTGAGCACTGCACCGCGGACCGACGGACGATACGAACGGGCGGCGGCTCGAAATGGGCTGCCGCCCCGTTCTTGTTGCAGGGCGCCGTGCGAGGGCCTTCGCGACCAGGACGGAGATGCGCCGGCGCGTGGCTGGCGGGCAGCCGTCAAACCCGGCCCATGAGAAAGGGGCATTCCGGCATGCGGAATGCCCCTTCGACTTTTCGGGAATGCCCGGTCACCGTTCCGATCGTGTGATCGCGAGCTTTCCGCAGCTCCTGTCTGTTCCTCAGGCCGTTTCCGTCTTCTTCAGCCAGGACTTGGTCGTGGAAACGATGACGGGCAGCAGCAGGGCCAGCGCGGCGATGATGATGAGCGTCAGGGACAGCGGACGGGTGAAGAACACCGTCATGTCGCCCTGGCTAATCGTCAGCGCGCGGCGGAACTGCTGTTCGGCATAGGGCCCGAGGATCATGCCGATGATCACCGGACTGGTCGGGAAGTCATAGCGGCGCATGAAGAAGCCGAGGATGCCGATGCCATAGAGCAGTCCGAGGTCGAAGACCGACTGGCTGATGCCATAGGTGCCGATGGTCGCGAACACGAGAATGCCCGCGTAGAGGTACGGCGTCGGGATCTTCAGGATCTGTACCCACAGGCCCACCAGTGGCAGGTTCAGCACCAGCAGCAGGACGTTGCCGATATAGAGGCTCGCGATGAGGCCCCACACGAGGTCCGGCTGGGTGGTAAGCAGCTGCGGTCCCGGGTTGATGCCATAGCTCTGGAATGCGGCGAGCATGATCGCGGCAGTCGCCGAGGTCGGCAGGCCGAGCGTCAGTAGCGGCACGAACACGCCGGCGGCCGACGCGTTGTTCGCGGCTTCCGGACCTGCCACGCCCTCAATCGCACCCTTGCCGAACTCCTCCGGCTTCTTGGAGAGCTTCTTCTCCACGAAGTAGGACAGGAAGGTCGGAATTTCCGCGCCGCCGGCGGGCAGGGCACCCATCGGGAAGCCGATGAAGGCGCCGCGCAGCCATGCCTTCCACGAACGCGCCCAGTCCTGGGCCGTCATCCAGAGCGAACCCTCGATGGGGATGATCTCTTCCTTCGTGCGGCGGTAGCGCGATGCAAGGTGGAGGGTCTCACCCACGGCGAAGAGACCGACGCAGACGATGACCACGTCGATGCCGTCCAGCAGCTCCATCTGGCCGAAGGAGAAGCGCGCCTGGCCGGTCTGCAGGTCCACGCCCACGAGGCCGATTAGCAGTCCGAAGGCGAGTGAGGTCAGGCCGCGGATCGTCGACGATCCGAGAACCGAGGACACGGTGACGAAGGCCAGCAGCATCAGCGCGAAATAGTCGGCGGGACCGAAGGACAACGCGACCTTCACGATGAAGGGCGCGAGAACCGTGATACCGACCGTGCCGAGGGTGCCGGCCACGAACGATCCGATCGCGGCCGTTGCAAGAGCGGGGCCGCCGCGGCCGCGCTTGGCCATCTCGTGGCCCTCGAGCGCGGTGACGATGGTCGCGCTTTCGCCGGGCGTGTTGATCAGGATCGACGTGGTCGATCCGCCGAACATGGCGCCGAAGTAGATGCCGGCGAACAGGATGAAGGCTGCCGTCGCCTCGACCTGGAACGTGATCGGAAGAAGGAGAGCGATGGTCAGAGCCGGGCCAAGGCCGGGGAGAACACCAACGGCCGTGCCAAGGGTTACGCCGATCAGTCCCCACATGAGGTTGATCGGCGTCAGCGCAACGGTGAAACCGTGCGCAAGCGACATGAAGGCGTCCATCAGATGAGATCCTCAATCAGCCCGCTGCCCATCCTGAGATCCAGGAGGCGGGCAAAACCGTAGTACGCGACAAGCGCGAGCAAGAATCCGACAAGGGCGGCCAGCCAGAGGCGCCTGGCGCCGAAGCCCTTTGCCACCATCGTGTACATTACGGTCGATGACAGGATGAAGCCGATATAGCCGATGAGAATGAGGTTCAGGAACAGGCCGCCAAGCACCCATCCCATGGGAGCGAGGTCCGGCGGTGGAACATCGGGGTCGCTGGCTTCGCAATGCCAGTTCTTGCGGACGGCGTCACGCCACAGGAACAGGCTGAGAACGATCAAGATCCCTCCCACGGCGTATGGAAAGACGGTCGGGCCGACCTTTGCATACGCCGGGGGAACGGCCATCTGCGTGGTCAGGTAGACCACGCAGATGCCAACTACAGCAACCACCAGCGCCACAACGCCGAGCCGTGCAGTTTTGGTGTTTGTCATTATAACGACTCTTTTAGGCCAGGCCGAGATCAACCAGGATGCCCCGGATGCGCTCGATGTCCTCTTTCAGATAGGCGGCGAACTCGTCCCCGCCGAGGTAGAGCGGAGTCCACGAACGCTTGGCCAGCTCTTCCTTCCACTCGGCAGTTTCGGTCATGTCGCTCATCAGCTTGACGAGCGTATCGGTCTGCTCTGCCGAGAGGCCCGGGGCGCCGAACACCGCGCGCCAGTTGAGCAGCTCGACATCCACGCCCTGCTCCTTGAGGGTCGGGGCGTCAATGCCTTCCACACGCTCCGGCGCCGAGATGGCCAGAACGCGCAGTGTGCCCGCAGCGACCTGCTCGGAGAACTCGCCCCAGCCGGAAACGCCGCAGGTGACCTGACCGCCCATGATCGCCGCCAGGGCCTCGCCGCCGCCTGCGAACGCGACATAGGCGACATCCACCGGATTCACGCCAACGGCCTTGGCGATCATGCCCGCGAGGATATGGTCGCTGCCGCCAGCCGAGCCGCCGGCCCAGGACACCGAACCGACGTCCTTCTTGAGCTGCTCGACCAGGTCAGCGAGGGTCTGGATCGGAGAGTTGGCCGGTACGACGACGGCGAGATACTCACCCGTCAGGCGGGCGATCGGGGTCACCGCGCTGAGGTCCACCGGCGACTTGTTGGTAATGATCGCGCCGACCATCACCATGCCGCCGACCATGAGGGCGTCACCCTTGCCCTTGTACTGGTTAACGAACTGCGGCAGGCCGATCGTGCCGCCGGCGCCGCCGACGTTCGTGAAGCGGGCATTGCCGATCTTGCCCGTCTTGGCCAGCACGTCGCCCATCACGCGGGCCGTCTGGTCCCAGCCGCCGCCGGGAGCCGCAGGCACGAAGAACTCGAGCTGCTTGAACTCCTGGGCGAAGCCCATGCCGGAGCTCGCGGCCACGAATGCCAGAGCGCCTGCAGATGCCATGAATTCACGTCTGTTCATTTTATCATCCTCCCACCATGTTGGTGATTATGGGCTTATGCCCCATTCCGCCGGTCAGACACAACGGCGAAATCTCTGTCGTCAGCGCCGTCGTAGGTCCAAAGCCACTCGCGCGGAATGGGCCCCTTGTTGCGCTTACCTGAAAGACTCTCTTCGTAGGCATGGGACAGGATCCCTACTGAACGGGATAACACGAACAGCCCGCGGCACAATGTAGGCGGAAATCCCAGTTCAGCGTAGATCACAGCGGTCGCCCCGTCGATATTCATGGGAATGGTGCGGCCCTTTGCGTTCGCCAAGCATGCCTCGACGGCTCTGGCAATGGCTGCAAACCTTCCCTCGACAATTCCTTCCGCGGCGGCCTGATCGACCAGTTCGAGAAGCCGCGGTGCGCGCGGGTCGACCGGATGAAAGCGATGTCCGAAGCCGGGAACATATTTTTCGCCCGCGCGGCGGCGTTCGTCCAGCACCGCGGCGACAGCCTGGTCCAGCGGCTGGCTCTTCGCCTGTTCGGCAATCTCGTGAAACAGTTCGACCGTCTGCTCGCCCGCCCCGCCGTGCACGTCATCAAGCGTGTTGATGGCGGAGGCCATGGCTCCGTTGATGCCGACGCCACCGGTAATGGCCATGCGCGCCACGGCGATCGAAGGGGCCTGCGGACCGTGATCGACGCCCGCAACGAGCGCGGCTTCCAGCAGCTTGGCCTGTGCGGGTTCCGGCAGCTCGCCGCGAAGCATGAGCCAGATCATTTCCACGAAACTGACGCGCCCGATCAGGTTTTGGATCGCGTACCCGCGTATCCGGATGCTGCCTGGACGCATCTTGATGATGGACGTTGTCCACCAGTCTTCGGCGAGTTTGCGGCCTTCGTTCATATGCTTTCTGTCTCCTTGGCCGGCGCGTGGCCGAGCAGTCCTGACGCTTTGCGGGCGGCTTTGATGGTGACCGGCAGAAGCTCCTCAACCGCAGGTTCGATCCGGGTGCGCAATCCCGATGTGATGAGTGCGCCAACGAACTCGCCGCGGTCGCGGAAGACCGGCGCGGCGATGCCGCTCACATCAGGATCGCGCTCGCCGTGGGAAAAGTGGTAGCCGCGAGCCCGGATCTCATCATAGAGGGGCCCCTCGGCACCTGCATAGGCAAGGATCAAATGTCCCGCCGCGCCGGCGTTGAGCGGCAATTGGTCGCCGATCTCCACATGATGGCGCGCGCGACGCTGCGAGTTCTGGCGGTAAAGGCAGATGCGCCTGTCGCCGGCGCGCACATAGAAGGCGGCCGTTTCCTGGGTGCGCGCAACCATCTCCTCCAGGATCGGCCGGATCACGTCCTCGATCGAGAAGTTGCGGCGGTAGCGCGCGCCGAGCCGCCAGAGGCTGGGACCGAGCAGATAGCGTCCCTGCGCGTCGCGCCTCAGATAGCCATAACGCTCCAGCGAAGCGGCCAGCCGCATGATCACCGGCTTGCTGAAGCCGGTACGCGCGGCGAGCTCGCGCAGCTCGAACGCCTCCTGTGTGTCGTCGAAGGCTTCGAGCAACTGCAGGGCACGCTCCACCGCTTCCACGCCGTAGTTGTTCATGCGGCCTCTTGCTTCTCGAGATCGGAGAGGCTCACGCCCTCGGGCAGCAGCGGGCCGAGGATTTCGGCATTGTGCTGGCCGAGCGTGGGCGGCGGCGTGGCCGGACCCGGGTCGCCGCTGGCGAGCCGGAAACCGGCGCGGCTGACGCGGATCGGGCGGTTAACCCCCGGCACGTTGTCGAAGGTCTTCAGGAAATCGCGATGGGCGATCTGCGGCTGTGCCAGCGCCTGCGGCACTGTCAGCACCTCGCCGGCGGGAACGCCATGGGCGCACAGCAGCTCGGCCCATTCGGCGGCGTTGCGGGCGCGAAGCGCCACCTCCAGTTCCGCCTTCAACTCCATGCGGTGAACCTTGCGGGATTCACGCTCGGCGAAGCGCGGATCGGTCTTGAGTTCAGGCCGGCCCACGAGATCGCACAGTTTCTCGAACTGGATCTGGCGGTTGGCCGCGATGTTCAGAAGACCGTCGCCCGTCTGGAAAGTGCCGGAGGGGGCCGCCGTCATGTTTTCGTTGCCCATCGGGCGGGGCTCGACGCCGCCGATGAGGTAATTCGAGACGTTCCAGCCCATGGAGACGAGTGTTGCCTCGAGCATCGAAACGTCAATGATTTCACCTTCGCCGGTGCGTGCCTGGCGGACCAGCGCGGCGGCAATGGCGAAGGCGGCAGTAATGCCGCCGATGGTGTCGGAAACGGGATAGCCCACGCGCAGCGGCGCGGATTCAGGCGTGCCGGTGACGCTCATCACGCCCGACAGGCCCTGGACGATCTGGTCGTAGGCGGGATTGTTGCGCAGCGGACCATCCTGGCCGAAGCCGGAGATGGCGCAGTAGACGAGCTTCGGGTTGCGCTCGCGCAGCACTTCGGCGGAAAGGCCCAGGCGTTCCATCACGCCCGGCCGGAAATTCTCGACCACCACATCGGCAGTTTCCACGAGCCGGAGAAACAGCTCCTTGCCGAGCGGGGACTTGAGATTGAGCGTGACCGACTTCTTTCCGGCGTTCTGGGCCAGGAAGGATATGCCCATGCCGCGCGCATTGAGGGAGGGGTCCGCACCGAGCTGGCGGGCAAGATCACCGCCCCGGGGCTCCTCAACCTTGATGACTTCAGCGCCGAGCTGGGCAAGGTGATAGCAGCAGATTGGTCCGGAAAGGACATTCGTCAGATCAAGAACCCGGACCCCGTCGAGCATTGACTGCAAGGTATCGCCTCCTTGTTACGCAAAACGGAATAGCGTAACGCTCTGCGTAACGTCAAGTTCGGGACCGCGATATGCGGCCATCTTTTCATTCCGCTCCGGCCGAAGCGGTGGCACTGCGGTCTTTCGCGTCACACGCACCAGAACCTGGTTGTCCCGGTTCCAGACGGTGAGATCCTGGTGGTCGAGGCTTGGGGGTGCAAATCGGTCGCCGCATGAATGCACGTCAGGTCCGCGCGCGGACCCGAGTTCCATTCTTGGCGACAAGGGTTCCGGACCTTGCGAGAAATCCCGCCGTTCACTGAAGCGTAGAGGTGGTGCCGCCCCGGCGGATGGTACCCACACCCTGCTGCGGCGTCACGATCGACGGGGTTTCAGTCCGAATGTGCTGGCGGAAGACTGTCTCCCGCCAACTGATCCGGAGAAACGCGCTTGCCTTACGGCCGGGACGGGCGGATCGGGTCTTCGCTCCCGTTCTTCGGTTCCTGTTCCGTCTCGCAGAAGGCGGCGTAGAGTGCGTCGATGATCTGCTGCACGTGCGGATGGCTGATTGTGTAGTAGACGGTCGTGCCGTCCCGCCTGGCTGACACAAGACCGTCTGCCCGCAGGCGCATGAGCTGCTGGGACATGGGCACTTGCTCGATGCCAAGCTGGCGGCGCAGGTCCGCCACGGATTTCTCCCCCTTCGCAAGAGCGCAGAGAACCAGCAGGCGCTGCGGATGCGAAAGGCTCCGCATCAGCTCCGCAGCGCGGTTGGCGGCAGGGATCATGTCGTTGACGTTCATGAGGCTTGCTTCCGCTGCGGTCCGCCGTTCAGGCAAACGGCGGCGGGTTGACGAGATGTGTGAGCACCGCGCCGGTCTCGTAGTAGACGGCCTTTGGCGCGACGAACCGTTCGATGTGCTTTCCGACCGGGGCGACGGGCAGCTCGTCCTCGCGTCCGCTCAGCAATGCTCGCGCTGCACGGGTGCCAAACACCGTGCCGGGCCCGATGCCGCGCCCCGAATAGCCGAAGCAGGCGAAGCCCGAGGGACCAAGCCGCAGGATCTTCGGGATATGGTCGCCCGTCATCGCAATGAAACCATGCCAGCCGAACTCGAACGGCAGTTCCGCCAGTTCCCGATAGACCTTGCGCAGCTTGCGGCGCGCCCAGTCCGCGTGGATCGGACCGCCTGCGCCGCCCTCGTTGCCGATGCCGCCGATGATCATGCGGCCTGCCCGGTCGATGCGGAAGGAGGACATGACCAGCGCGGTATCCCAGCATCCTTCGCCGCCCGGCAGGATCTTCGCACGCAGACGCTCGGGCATCGGCGCGGTGGCGAACTGGGAATAGGCGACCCGCACGAACAGAGGCCGTTCCTGCAGCTCATCGATGCCGTCCAGATAGGCGTTCGTGGCAAGGAGCAGCGCGCGCGCTCTGACCATATGGCCGTTGGCCGTCACCTCCCAGCCGTCGCCGTCATGCCTGACGCGGGTGACCTTCGTGCGCTCGTGGAGTCTCGCACCGGCGCGAATGGCGGCGGCTGCCAGCCCGCGCGCATAGGATAGCGGCTGGATCGTGCCGGCGCGCGGGTCGAACAGCGAACCGTGGAAAGCCGTGCTTCCGGTCCGGCGCGCTGTCTCTTCGGCGTCGAGCAGCTGGAGCGGAGCGCCAAGCTCGACACCCTGGCGGTGCCGTTCCTGAAGGTCACGGAAGCCTGCCGGCGAGTGGGCCAGATGAAGCGTTCCCTTGCGGGTTGCCTCGCACTCGATGCCTTCGCGCTCGATCAGCGACCAGACAAGGGCGGGCGCCTCGGAGAGTATGCCGAGCAACCGCCGGCCGGGTTCTTCTCCCATTTGCCGGATGACGTCATGCGGCGGAAGCCACAGCCCCGCATTGACGAGCCCGACATTGCGGCCCGAACCGCCATGTCCGATGGTCTCGGCTTCAAGCAGGATTGCAGATGCTCCCTGCCGCGCGGCTTCCAGTGCGGCTGCCGTGCCCGTGAATCCGCCGCCGATGATGGCGAGATCGGCTTGCGCATCCCCCGTCAGAGCAGGCGCTTCCACGGTGACCGTGCTGCTGGAACGCCAGAGATTGCCGAGTTTGCTTACTGCCACGATGTCCCCCTTGTTATACCTGTGGGCGGTTTTGTGTTTGTTGCAGACGGGCGTAAGCAAACACATAAATCAGCGGGTGGGAATGCTGCAATTGTTTGTTGCGCGTGAAATCTCGCCAGGGCCCGGATGGCGACAGGCGCTGCCTCGCCGGTCGCAGGGCCGATGGGACCGGCTCCCGTTCATGTCGGCCGGGGGGGCCCAGGATTTCCGGGAAAAGGCGGCTCTGTCGCGCTGGGCGCGTCAGAGCTCGTCATTGAGCACGCAATGCAGGGCGGGCGGCTCCGACTGCACTGTCTTCAGCTCCTCATGGAATGTATCGCAGGTAATCAGGTTATCGTCGCTCGATCTGCGGGAGGAATAAACGCTGACCGCTGTGACGATTTCTCCTTCGATCCACGCGAGCCGGGAAGGATCGAACGTTTTCCCGCTCACACGGACCGTCGCGGTCTGCGGTGGCAGTTCCATGCTCTCCGACCCGAGGTAAACGAAACCGCCTTCCGCGTGCTCCCTGCCTGCTTCGTTCGGCAGGCCGAAATACCAGGCCTCGACGGTGATGGTTTCGTTCGCGTCCCTGAGCGCGGCTGCCGCCCTGTCGGACAGTGTGATGTCGAACTGGAACGCGTAGTTCTCCGCTGCCTGTCCCGCCGCGGCTGTCAACAACAGGATGGCTGGAACGAGCTTAAGAGTGGAAGCTCGCCCAATCAGGCAGGTCAACAACTCACCGGTAAGGTGGCGGATCATCGTCTTCCCCTCCATTCCCCAGCAGACACACGAGTGGGTGGTCCTCACCTGTCGGCGCAAAGTCCTCCCGCACCTGCCCGGCTCTTCAGGCTTCGGGAACGACCTTGGTTTCGCGATGCTCCTCGATCAACGAACAGTGCACCGTGACCGGCTTTTCCTGAAGCTGCTTCAGGGTGCCGTCGAGAAGATCGCAAGCGATCAGGTTGAACTCGCTCGACTTGCGCGACGTATAGATGTTTGCCTCGACACGGGGCTCGCCCCGGATCCACTTCAGCTTGTCGGGATCGGCCGTCTTGCCCGAGATGTGGACCGTGCCAGCCTCACCGGGAACCTCGATCTTCTGGGAGCCGTAATAGATGAGCCCTTCTTCCGTGTGGCTCTTGCCGGCCTCATTCGGCTCGCCATAGTACCAGACGTCCACGGTGATGCCTTCGTTCGCCGCCTTCAACGTCTGGGTGGCCTTCTCGGAAAGCGTGATGTTGACGTCGAAGGCATAGCCGTCAGCGGCCCCGGCCACGCCTGGAAGCGCCAGCAGCGCGGCTGCCGCGATCATTCCGCTGCCGACGCAGATCCGCGATTCTGCGAGCAGCCTGGAAAGCGAGATCATGATGGTTCTCCTCCTGCGGGACGAGTACGACGGGCGCTTGCCGTTTGCGTGTACGGTTTACGCCCGCAAGGGTTATATGACTGACGCGATCCGGGACGGAAGCTGAAATATAAGCAAGGGTTAATTTGCGGTTTGCGCCGGAATAGCCCTGCCCGGCGCGCCTGTGCCGTCCGATGTTGCAGGCGGTCCCTGCCGTTGCGCTGGCGAACCGAGCACAGCTCGCATGACGTGAATCGACCTGCCGGAATTGCCTGATCGCCCGGCGTCGGCACGGATGATAATTCTGCTGCACAGGCCATGCTGACCTGTGTTAATCTTATGACGTGACACTGAACACACGGAGTTGGTACACGCACTGCACCCGGACCCGTCGTTCAGCAGCGGGCCAGTGTTTCCAGTCGTTATTTCTCGTCCAGCAAGAGATTATCGTGCTCTCGAGTAGCGGTCTGAGAGTCCCGCGAGCAGAGTTGCACGCCATCGAACCGTGCCGGCCATGCACCTAGACCTGTCGTCCCTTCTGGTGGTTTTCCAGATCGTCTCCGTAACCTGCGGTTTCATGTTTGCATTGGACACGGCGGACGAGGAGCCCTCGTTCGGGTTCTGGTTCGCCTGTTCATTCCTGTGCGCGCCGCTGGCTTCGATGTTCTATCTGCTTCCGGCCCTGAACGGGAGCTGGTTGTGGGCCTATCCCGTGGGCAATGGCTTCGCGGCGCTCACGACTGCACTGGGCTGGATCGGCGCCCGGGCGGTCAACGGGCGAGGCGTGCCTTTCCCGGCCGCATTGGCGATCCCCGTGGTTATCGCCCTTCTCATGATTCCGGTCGGCCCCGTCGATAGCCCCTGGAGCGGAGCGCTGCCGTTCTTCCTTGCCTTCAGCGCCTTTTCAGCACTCGGCGGCGCCGAGTTCCTGCGGAAGGCCGCCGGCGAGGAGCGCCTGCTCAGGCACAGCAAGATCCTTGCGGCGATCTGCCTGATCAATGCGTGCTGGTATCTTGCCCGCGCGGTGGCATTCGTGACGCTGGGGCCCGAGCATACCTTTTTCCGCGCGGTGCTGGGCCCGGAGACTTCGACGATCTTGCTGCTGGTCATGATCGTGCTAGCAAGCCTGTGTCTTATCTCGATCTCGAGGGAGAGGGCGCTGCGCCTGGCCGAGACCTATGCGGCGCAGGACGGCCTGACCGGCCTTCTCAATCGCCGCGAGTTCCTGCGGCAGGCCGAGCAGCTGGCGCAACAGCGTGAAGGCGGCGACACGGGCTGCGCGCTCATGCTCTTCGACCTCGACCATTTCAAGCAGATCAACGACACGCATGGTCATCTCGTGGGCGACGAGGTGCTCCGCGCCTTTGCCCGGATCGCGCGGTCGGCCCTGCGAAGAAACGACCTGCTTTGCCGCTACGGTGGGGAGGAATTCGCCGCCCTTCTGCCGGACACCGGCTCGGCGGAAGCCTACGGCATAGCGGAACGCATTCGGCAGTCTTTCGCAAGTTGCCGGGATGGATCCCTGGCGCAGGTGGGGCCTACCACCAGCATCGGCATTGCCGTGCATCGTGGGGCGGGCATACCGCTGTTCCGGCTTCTGGAACAGGCGGACCAGGCGCTCTACTGCGCGAAGAGCGAAGGGCGTAACCGGACCTCGGTCTATGCGGCGCCGACCCCGGCAACGGTGCAGCAGCGGGAAGGCAGGGTCGTCGGGATCAGATCTGTCGCATCGGGGCAGAACTGAAAGCGGGCCACGCGGTGAAACTCCGTGCGGCCGCAGCGTTGATGGAAGGCTCCCCGGAACCGGATCGCGGCGTCAGCGCCCGGCTTCGGTCGCCTTGCGGTAGACCAGCACTGCGCCGGCAAGATCCTCGCGGGCGTTACCCACTGACTTGAACAGGGTGATTTCCTCGTCGCTTTGCCGGCCGGGGTGGCGTTCCATGGCGAGGTCGGTGAGGCTTGCCGCGATGCGATCGAGGCTGAAGTGGCCCTCGTTGACGGCCGCGAGAATGTCGCCTGCCTTGGCCGGGGCCTCGTCAGTGTCGACGAAGACGGTCGAACGGGCCAGGCAGGTTCCATCGGTCTCGCGCATGTCCGGTCTGAAGCTGCCGATCAGGTCGACATGCGTTCCCGGCTGCAGGCGTTCGCCGCGGATCAGCGGCTCGGTGGAGAGTGTCGCGCAGGAGATGATGTCCGCGTCATAGCCCTCCTCGATGGAGCCGATGGACGAAGCCTCGAAACCCTGCGTCCGCAGCTGCCGGGCCAGCGCCTCGGCGTTTTCCCTGGTCCGGCTCCAGACGCGCACGCGCCGGATGTCGCGCACGGCCGCCATGGCCTGCGCGATCAGGCTGGAAACGCGCCCGGACCCCACGATCAGCAGATCATGGGCGTCCTTGCGCGCGAGATAGGAGGCTCCGAGCGCCGAGGCCGCCGCCGTCCGCCAGGCGGTCAGAACATCGGCATCAACGGTGGCAAGTGGAACGCCCGTCGTCGCGTCGAACAGCACGTAGGTGCCGTGCAGCCCCGGCAGGCCCTTCTTCGAGTTTTCAGGGAAGACATTGATGATCTTGACGCCGTAGAACTTCTCATCCCAGGCCGGCATGATCAGCGATGTGCCCGTGCCCACCGGATGCGTGTGCCGCAGCGGAACCTGGACCTCCTGCCGGAAAGCCTCGCGGATGGCCGCGATGAGCTGAGGAAAGTCGAGGTTCTGCTCCGTCGCCTGGGCGTCAAGTGTCTTCATTCCTGTCCCCTCGTAGTCTTCTTGGTGAATTGGTGCTGACGAGAATGCGTCCGGCCGCAGCATCTTGGCAAGAAGGTACCGTTGCGTCTGGAGGCATCCTGTCCGACCTGGGAGCTGTCTACCGCACCACGTTGCGCGGCGTGCCCTTGTGGAACAGCTCGATGTTTTCGATCAGCTGGTCTGCCAGTGCCTGGATGGCCTCGCGGCTGGACCAGGCAACGTGCGGCGTGAGGATGAAGTCCGGCCGGTCCATGAGGCGCATGAACGAATGGTCATCCGGCATGGGCTCGCGGGTGGTCACGTCGAATCCCGCGCCGGCGATCTGGCCCTTCTCGAGGGCTTCGCAAAGCGCGCTCTCGTCCACGAGGCCGCCGCGGGCGGTGTTGATGAGGAGCGGACGGCGCTTCATCAGGGCGAATTCGTCCGCACCGATCAGGTTGCGGGTCTCGGGCCTGAGCGGACAGTGAAGGCTGATGACGTCGCTTTCCTCGAGCACCTTCTCGAAGGGCACATGGGACGGGGCCACGTCCGCGGCCCCCTTGCGGCCCGCGAAGAGGACGCGCATGCCGAAGGCTCTGCCGAGGTTTGCCACGGCCTGTCCGATGCTCCCGCTGCCGATGATGCCGAGCGTTGAGCCGGCGAGGTTGCGGACGGGGTAGTCGAAGTAGCAGAACTGACCGGATCTCACCCAGTCGCCGCGCGCGACCGACTGATGATAGGCAAGGATGCTGCGCCTCAACGCAAGGATCAGCGCGAACGTATGCTCGGGCACCGTGTTTACGGCGTAATCGCGGATGTTGGAAACGGTAATGCCCCGCTCCGCGCAAGCGGTGAGGTCGATTATGTCGTAGCCGGTCGCTGCAACTGCGATGAGCTTCAACCGCGGAGCGTGGCGGATGGAATCGGCGGTCACCGGAACCTTGTTGGTAATGACGATATCCGCGTCCGCGATGCGTTCCGCCACCTGATGGGCGGCCGTGCGCGGGTGGATGGTGAGCCGGTGCGGAAAGCCTGGCTCCCTCAGGATCGTTTCCGGAGGCAAGGTTTCCCGGTCCAGAAAGACGATGTGCTGGGGTGCCGTCATGGTTCCTTCCATCTGCAGTGTCTCACCGGCCGCACAGCTTATACGGATCGGCGCGAATGCAAAGGGTGGAAAAGGCCCGCAAAGGTTCTTCCGCCGCGCGGCAGCGACGTGTGAAGCGGGTGCTGACGAGGACGTTACGCCGTGATACAGGGCGCGACGGGCACCGGAACTGTTGGTCGGGGCGGCAATGACAACGCCGGACCGGCCCCATCTCAGAGGAACAGGAGAGATCATGTCTGAAATTTGGTTCAGGGCAGGCGAAGCGACCGTTTTCGCGTCGGAAGGGCAGGCCACGGATGCCATGCCGGAGGTGGTTATCGGTTCCGTGAAGGGTCCTGTCGGAACGGCTTTCGCGACGATGCTGGGCCAGACGGCCGGCCACACGCGCATGTTCATCATCCGTGACTGCAACCAGATGGTCCGACCGGCCGCGATCATGACCTCGAAGGTCACGATTACCAGCTCGGCCTATATCGAGCTTCTGGGCGGCGTGGTGCAAGCCGCGCTGGGCGACGCGATCGTCGATTGCGTGGCGGAAAACATCATCCCCAGGGAGATCGTCGACGACATCGCCATCATCGCGACGATCTGGCTCGATCCGCGCTGCGCGACCGATCCGAACCTCGACAAGAAGGAACTCTACAAGAACAACTACGAGGCCATGAAGCTTGCGATCTCGCGCGCCATGAAGGGCGAGCCGACGGTGGACGAGCTTATCGCCAACCGCAAGACCATCCGCCACTACGCGCTGGAAGGCATCGACATCGACGACTGACCCTGCGCAGGGCAGTCATCCGTTTCATGGAACCGCTGGCCGGTCCTCCGGCCGGCGGTTTTCTTGTTAATAGATGCGCGCTGCCGGGTCGAACTCCAGCGAGTACTCAGTTGTCATCGAACGCGATATCGTCCCCCACGATCCGCGCCTTTACGGGCTTTTCTCCCGCCGCCTGCCGCTCCTGCACGATCCGTGCTAGCTCCTGGTCATCCAAAAGGTCCATGATCCGTTCGTAGACGTCGGCCCTGACCAGATAGGCCATCACGCGGTTGTGGTTGAGGACCGCAACCGGCTGGCCGTGAGCTTTCTCGATCACGGAGGAGGGGCTCTTCTTCAGGTCGGATACGCTGACCGCAACCTCTGCCTCGACGCGCTGCATGCTAAAAACTCCCATGTATGCGTCAGGCATACTTGTACTTAAATTTGTACTTTTTTCAATACAATTTCCGGTGTCACTTGCGGTGTCGAATCGGGGGTGAAGCCGCTCCCGTCTTCACTCCCTCGAGCCGAGCGCCGTCGCCGGATAGAGCTTGTCGATGAAGGGCAGGTACATGGCGCCCTTGCTAAGCAGGAAAGCCTTGAAGGCGGCCATGGCGGGGGACATGACGCGGTCGGCGCGGGTGACGGCGAACCACTGCCGGCGCACCGGCAGGCCGGCCACGTCGAGAATAACGAGGCGTCTTGTCTCCACCTCCGCCTCGATCGTGTGGGCTGAAATGAAGGCAATGCCGAGGCCCGCCATCACGGCCTGCTTGATGGTCTCGTTCGAGCCCATCTCGATACCGAGGGAGTCGAGCCTGCCGGGAATGTCGCTCAGGAAGGCTTCCAGAGAACTCCGGGTGCCGGACCCGGGTTCGCGAATCAGGAAGTTTTCGCGCGCGATCCGCTCCTTCGAGATATCGCGCTCGTACGCGAGCGGGTGGTGCGGCGGGGCGATGATGACGAGCGGATGATCTCCGAAGGGAACGGAGTTCACCGGCAGGTCCTGCGGAGCGCGGCCCATGATGGCTATGTCTACGTCATGCGTCCTGAGCTTCTCGACGATTTCGGCCCGGTTGCCGACCTGCAGCAGCACCTTGATGTTGGGATGCTGCTGCATGAAGGCGGCCATCATCCGCGGCGCGAAATACTTGGCTGTCGAGACCACGCCCAGCTTGAGCGAGCCCGCGCGCACGCCCTTGAGCGCGTCAATTTCTTCCCTGAGCTGGCGCAGACGGTTCTCGATGGCGCCTGCCGCCTCCAGCACGGCCAGCCCTGCGGCGGTCAGTCGCAGGCCGTCGCGAGACCGGTCGAACAGCTCCAGGCCGAGTTCCTCCTCCGCCTGCTTGATCTGGATGGTCACCGCCGGCGGCGTAAGGCCCAGTTCCTTGGCAGCGTTCACAATCTTGCTATGGCGGGCAACCGCCTGCAGCGTCCGGAATTGTTTAAGGGTCAGGTTGCGCATGAGCTAATTAAAGTATTTTTAGTGGCATAGTAAAGTAATTAAAATGTACTTAAGCCATCGCTCCTGCTTTTCTGTATCCGTTCATCGGAGGAGGAAACGATGGCAACGACTCTGGAAACGTTTCTGGGTGCCTACGCATCGCAGGGAGGTGACATCCGGCATGCGGTTGCTGGCACTATCGAGCAACTGGCCGCGACGGCGATCAAGGTTCGGGATCTGATCAGCGAGGGTCCGCTCCCGGAAGACCTTGGCGCCAGGCGGGGTTCCAACGGAGAAGGCGACGACCAGAAGGGTCTGGACGTGCTGGCCGACGAGATGTTTCTCGAGGCCTGCCGCGCCGCTGGCGCTGCCGTTTACGCGTCCGAAGAGCGGCCGGAACCGGTCATGCTCCGCGAAGACGGCCTGCTCGCCGTGGCGATCGATCCGGTCGACGGTTCGTCTAACATCGAAACCAACATTTCCATCGGCACCATTTTTTCTTTCCTCCCGACGGCAGGGCTGCAGGGGGCGGAGCCTGCCGCGTATTTCCTGCAGCCCGGCCACCGGCAGGTCGCGTCCGGCTTCTTCATCTACGGCCCGCAGCTCGCCCTGGTGGTGACTATGGGCAGCGGCGCGCACCTGTTCGTCTACTCGCCTGCTCAGAGGGCTTTCATCCAGTCGCCGCGTGCCCCGCGCGTGCCGGAACGCACCCAGGAGTTTGCCATCAACATGTCGAACGAGCGGCACTGGGACGAGGGCATCCGCGTCTACATCGAGGACTGCCTGCGGGGTGCCGAAGGTCCGCGCGAGAAGGATTTCAACATGCGCTGGGTCGCCTCGATGGTCGCCGAGTGCTACCGCATCCTGAACCGTGGCGGCGTTTACCTCTATCCGGGCGACGCGCGAAAGGGATACCGTAACGGACGCCTGCGGCTGGTTTACGAGGCCAATCCGATTTCCTTCCTGATCGAACAGGCGGGAGGTGCCGCTACCGACACCCTCCACCGCATTCTCGATATTCAGCCGGAGAGCCTGCACCAGCGCGTTCCCTTTGTCTTCGGTTCCGCGCACGAGGTGGAGCGCGTGGGCCGCTATGTCTCCCAGCCAGCCTGGATAGCAGAGCGTTCGCCCCTGTTCGGGCGCCGTGGTCTCCTGCGCGCATGAGGTGAGAGAGCATGTCCATCAGACATCCCATCATTTCGGTCACGGGATCCTCGGGCGCCGGCACCACGTCGGTGAAGCGGATCTTCGAGCAGATCTTCCGCCGCGAAAACATCACCGCCGCCTTCATCGAGGGCGATGCCTTCCATCGCTACAATCGCGAAGAGATGAAGAAGAAGGTCGCCGAGGAGGCCGCAAGGGGTAATCCGAACTTCACCCATTTCAATGTCGAGGCGAACGAGCTCGAACTGCTCGAATCCGTCTTCGAGGAATATGGCCGCCAGGGGACCGGCCGCACCCGCACCTATGTCCATGACGAGGAAGAGGCCCGCATCCACGGTGTTCCTCCCGGGCACTTCACGCCATGGCGGGAGTTCGAGGAGAGCGACCTGCTCTTCTACGAGGGGCTGCATGGCTGTGTGGTCACGGACAAGATCAACCTGGCGCGCCATTGCGATCTCAAGATCGGCGTCGTGCCGGTCATCAACCTGGAGTGGATCCAGAAGATCCACCGGGACCGCGAGACCCGCGGCTATTCCACGGAAGCCGTGATGGACATGATCCTGCGGCGGATGCCGGATTACGTCCGCTATATCACGCCGCAATTCACGGAAACGGACATCAACTTCCAGCGCGTGCCGGTGGTGGACACCTCGAACCCGTTCATCGCCCGGTGGATCCCGACGCCGGACGAGTCGATGCTGGTGATCCGCTTCCGCAATCCGCGCGGCATCGACTTTCCGTACCTTCTCGCGATGATCAAGGACTCCTTCATGTCGCGGGCGAACTCCATCGTGGTGCCAGGCAACAAGCTGGATCTGGCGATGCAACTGATCCTGACCCCGCTCATCCTGCAGCTCATCGAGCGCAAGCGGCGCGCATCCTGAGGAGGAGAACGATGACAAGCCTCACCGCGGCAAAGGCCAGCCAGACCCCTCGCGTCTCCGATCGGGAGATGGCGAACGCCATCCGCGCGCTGGCGATGGACAGCGTTCAGCGGGCCAATTCGGGCCATCCCGGCATGCCGATGGGCATGGCGGACGTCGCGACAGTGCTGTTCAACCGCTTCATCAAGCTGGACCCCTCCCGCCCGGACTGGCCGGACCGTGACCGCTTCGTGCTGTCGGCAGGCCACGGTTCGATGCTGCAATATGCCATCCACTTCCTGCTCGGCTACGCCGACATGCCGGTGGAGGAGCTGAAGCGCTTCCGCCAGTTGGGCAGTCACACGCCGGGCCATCCCGAATACGGCCATACGCTGGGCGTCGAGACGACCACCGGCCCTCTGGGGCAGGGTATTGCCACGGCCGTCGGCATGGCGCTGGCGGAGCGGATGCTGGCCGCCCGTTTCGGTCCGGAGCTGGTGGACCATTACACCTATGTCATCGCGGGCGACGGCTGCCTGCAGGAAGGCATCAGCCACGAGGCGATCGACCTCGCCGGGCACCTTCGCCTCGGCCGGCTCATCGTGCTGTGGGACGACAACCGAATTTCCATCGACGGCCCGACGCGCCTGTCAACGTCGATGAATCAGCTGGCTCGCTTCGCCGCCGCCGGATGGCACGTGCAGGAGGTCGACGGGCATGACCCCGAGGCCGTTGCCGCAGCCATCGAGCGCGCCCGTGCTGAGGAGCGCCCTTCGCTGATTGCCTGCCATACCACGATCGGCAAGGGCGCTCCCAACCTCGAGGGCTCGGAAAAGACCCATGGCGCGCCGCTGGGCGAGGCGGAAATCGCCGCCACGCGGGAAAACATCGGCTGGAGCCATCCACCCTTCGAGGTGCCGGACGAGATCATCGGGGCCTGGCGTGAAGCTTCGGCACGGGGCAGGGCTGCGCGCGAGGCCTGGGAGGCGCGGCTTGCCGCGTCTCCCCAGGCGGACGCTTTCCGCCGTGCTGTGAGCGGCGAAATCCCGGAGGAGGTGTTCGAGGCTCTGCGCGCCTTCCGTGCCGAGCAGTCGGAGAAGGCTCCGAGGGTCGCGACCCGCAAGGCGTCGGAGATGACGCTCGCGGTCATCAACGGGGCCACGGAACTCACGGTCGGCGGTTCGGCGGACCTGACCCACTCCAACCTGACGCTCACCAACGGGCTGGGGGTGGTGCAACCCGGCGACTACGGCGGCCGCTACATCCACTACGGCATCCGCGAGCATGGCATGGCCGCGGCGATGAACGGCCTCGCGCTCCACGGCGGCTTTGTGCCCTACGGCGGCACGTTTCTCTGCTTCGCGGACTATGCACGCGGTGCGATCCGCCTCTCCGCGCTGATGGGCCAGCGCGTCATCTATGTGCTGACGCATGACTCCATCGGTCTCGGCGAGGATGGGCCGACGCACCAGCCGATCGAACATCTGGCCATGCTGCGGGCCACCCCGAATCTCAATGTCTTCCGTCCGGCCGACATCATCGAGACGGCGGAATGCTGGGAGCTCGCGCTTCGCAGCAGAAACCACCCCAGTGTCCTGGTGCTGTCCCGCCAGAACCTCCCGACCTTGCGGACAGCCTCAGACAGCCTGCCGTCCGCTCGCGGCGCGTATGTCCTGCGCGAGGCGGACGGCAGGCGGGATGTCACCCTGCTTGCGACCGGTTCCGAAGTGGAGATCGCCGTCGCCGCGGCCGAGCTTCTCAAGGCGCAGCATGGGTTGAACGCGGCGGTCGTCTCCATGCCCTGCTGGGAGCTCTTCGAGGAGCAGGATGAGGATTACCAACGCTCCGTTCTGGGAACCGCGCCGCGCATCGCGGTGGAGGCCGCCGCGCGCCTGGGCTGGGACCGGTGGATCGCCGGAAACGGAGACTTTGTCGGAATGAACGGTTTCGGCGCCAGTGCGCCGGCGGGCGATCTCTACCGCCACTTCGGCATCACGGCGGAGGCCGTGGCGGAACGGGCGCTGGCGTTTGCCGGCACGGCCGGCGGGCAGGCCCGGAATAACAACTGATTTCCAGAGGAGGAGCCAGATCATGGCGAAGATCACGTTGCGACAGCTGCTCGATCACGCTGCGGAGCGCGGCTACGGCGTTCCCGCCTTCAACATCAACAACATGGAACAGGGCCTCGCCATCATGGAAGCGGCGAAGGACTGTGATGCCCCTGTCATCATCCAGGCCTCGCGCGGCGCGCGCAGCTATGCAGGCGACATCATGCTGGCCAAGATGATCGACGCGTTGGTGGAGATGTTTCCGTCCATTCCCGTGTGCCTGCATCAGGACCACGGAAACAACGAAGCCACCTGCCTCACCGCCATCCGTCACGGTTTCACGTCGGTGATGATGGACGGCTCGCTGGAGGCCGACGCCAAGACGCCGGCGAGCTACGAATACAACGTCGCGATCACCGAGCGCGTGACGCGCATGGCCCATTGGGTCGGCGCTTCCGTGGAAGGCGAGCTCGGCGTGCTGGGTTCGCTCGAGACGGGCGGCGGCGAGGCCGAGGACGGCCATGGCGCGGAAGGCGAGCTATCGCATGATCAGTTGCTCACCGATCCCGACCAGGCGGTGGATTTCGTCAACAAGACCGGCGTGGACGCGCTGGCGATCGCCTGCGGCACATCCCACGGCGCCTACAAGTTCTCGCGCCGTCCGGACGGCGACATTCTGGCGATGCACGTCATCGAGGAGATCCACCGGCGGCTGCCGAACACGCATCTGGTGATGCACGGTTCGTCCTCGGTCCCGCAGGAGCTGCAGGACATCTTCAACAAGTATGGCGGAGAGATGCCGCAGACCTATGGCGTGCCGCTTGAGGAGATCGAGCGCGGCATCCGCCACGGCGTGCGCAAGGTGAACATCGACACCGACTGCCGTCTTGCGATGGCGGGCCAGCTGCGCCGCATCGCGATGGAGAACCCGTCCGAGTTCGATCCGCGCAAGTTCATGAAACCGGCGATGGATGCGCTGCGCGCGCTGTGCCGCGATCGTTTCGAGCGATTTGGAACGGCGGGGCATGCCTCGAAGATCAAGCCGATCCCGATGGACGAGATGGCCAAGCGCTACGCGCGCGGCGAGCTCGACCCGAAAACATCCGTTGCCAAGGCTGCCTGACGGCGCCCGAACAGAGAGGAGCAGTATCATGGCCGACAAGACGACGCTCACCGGAGCCGAACGCTACGCAGCCGGCGTTATGGAATACAAGAAGATGGGCTACTGGGAGCCGGACTACGAGCCCAAGGATACGGATATCATCGCCGTCTTCCGCATCAGCCCGCAGGATGGCGTGGACCCGGTTGAGGCGGCGGCGGCCGTTGCCGGCGAGTCCTCCACCGCCACCTGGACGGTGGTCTGGACCGACCGCCTGACGGCCTGCGAAAAGTACCGCGCCAAGGCCTACCGGGTGGATCCGGTGCCGAACGCGCCGGGTCAGTACTTCGCCTACATCGCCTATGACCTCGACCTGTTCGAGCCGGGCTCGATCGCCAACCTGTCGGCGTCGATCATCGGCAACGTCTTCGGCTTCAAGGCCCTGAAGGCGCTGCGTCTCGAGGACATGCGTCTCCCGGTTGCCTACGTGAAGACCTTCCAGGGGCCGGCCACGGGTATCGTCGTGGAGCGCGAGCGTCTGGACAAGTTCGGCCGACCGCTGCTTGGCGCCACGGTGAAGCCGAAGCTGGGTCTCTCCGGTCGCAACTATGGCCGCGTGGTCTACGAGGCGCTGAAGGGTGGGCTCGACTTCACCAAGGACGACGAGAACATCAATTCGCAGCCCTTCATGCACTGGCGCGACCGCTTCCTGTACTGCATGGAGGCCGTGAACAAGGCGCAGGCCGAGACGGGCGAGGTGAAGGGCACTTACCTCAACGTCACCGCCGCGACGATGGAGGACATGTACGAGCGCGCGGAATTCGCCAAGGAGCTTGGCTCGGTCATCGTCATGATCGACCTGGTGATCGGCTACACGGCCATTCAGTCCATGGCGAAGTGGGCGCGCAAGAACGACATGATCCTGCACCTGCACCGTGCCGGCCACTCCACCTACACGCGACAGAAGACGCATGGCGTTTCCTTCCGCGTCATCGCCAAGTGGATGAGGCTCGCGGGCGTTGATCACATCCACGCGGGCACGGTCGTCGGCAAGCTCGAGGGCGACCCCAACACGACCAGGGGCTACTACGACATCTGCCGCGAGGACTTCAATCCGCTGCGCCTGGAGAACGGCATCTTCTTCGATCAGCCGTGGGCATCGTTGCGCAAGGTGATGCCGGTGGCTTCGGGCGGCATCCACGCCGGCCAGATGCACCAGCTCCTGCACCTGCTCGGCGAGGACGTTGTGCTGCAGTTCGGTGGCGGCACGATCGGGCACCCGATGGGCATTGCCGCTGGCGCGACGGCCAACCGCGTGGCCCTGGAGGCCATGGTGCTCGCCCGCAATGAGGGCCGCGACTACCTGAACGAAGGACCGGAGATCCTGAAGGCCGCGGCGCGTCACTGCCTGCCGCTCAAGCAGGCGCTCGACACCTGGAAGGACGTGACCTTCAACTACGCTTCGACGGACTCGCCGGACTTCGTGCCGGTCGCGACGGCGGCACAGTGAGCAACACCGCGGTTCCAGGAAAAGTGGGAACCGGTTTTCCGTCCGGAACCGCGGCAAACAAACAGAGCATGGTTCCAGGAAAAGTGGGAACCGGTTTTCCGTCCGGAACCGCGAAAACAGATGGTCCGAGCAGTTCAGAGTCTCCGTGAGAAGCCGAACTGCTCCAGAGTGGAGACAGAACAATGCGCATTACCCAGGGAGCATTCTCGTTCCTGCCTGACCTCACCGACGAGCAGATCCGGGCGCAGGTGCAGTACTGCATCGACAATGGCTGGGCGGTGAGTCTCGAGTTCACCGACGATCCGCATCCCCGCAACACCTTCTGGGAGATGTGGGGCCATCCGATGTTTGACAATCCGGATGCGGCCGCGCTGATGATGGAGCTGGCGGAGTGCCGGAAGGTCTACGGCGACCGCTACATCCGGGTGGTGGCTTTCGATGCGAGCCACGGCTGGGAGTCGGTGCGGCTCTCCTTCATCGTCAACCGCCCGAAGGACGAACCCGGCTTCCATCTCGAGCGCCAGGAGCGCGCCGGTCGCATGATCACCTACACGACGAGATCCTACGCGACCGACCGTCCGGCGGGGCATCGTTACAGCTGAGGGTTAGCCGCCGACGGCCCCCTCCGGCCCTCATGCCAAACCTGTCGGGGCATCGGGGCGGCATTGCGAGGGATCTGAAGGAGAAGCTTCGGGGGTCTGCCTGGGCCTCCCTTCCGATGCGGTTTCTTTTCCCTTTCGTCCCTCACGGTGAGCGTGTCGAACCAAGAGGGGCGAGAGACCGGAAGTTCCAGACTCTTCCCTTTGGAAAGCGCATGCTTCGGCAAGCTCAGCACGAGGGAACGACGGGACGCCCGGACCACCACCGCTCTCATGGTTCGGCGGGCTCACCTCGACGGGCTCACCATGAGGGCAGCGGAGCAAACGAGGAGCGTGTCATGACTGCTACGGTCACCGATGACGAAGCCGGCGCCATTCCTGCCACGGTGGACCTGCGCGCCGAGTATGAGGCGTCGGGCGTCAAGGACGTGCTGGCGGAACTCGACCGCGACCTGATCGGTCTGGCGCCGGTCAAGAAGCGCATCCGTGAGACTGCGGCTCTTCTGCTCGTGGAGCGGGCCCGCCGCAGCATGGGGCTCGCGCACGAGACGCCGACGCTGCACATGAGTTTCACCGGCAATCCCGGTACCGGCAAGACGACCGTCGCGCTGCGCATGGCTGACATTCTCCATCGCCTTGGCTACATCCGTAAGGGCCATCTCGTCTCCGTGACGCGCGACGATCTCGTCGGCCAGTACATCGGCCACACGGCGCCCAAGACCAAGGAGGTGCTGAAGCGGGCGATGGGGGGAGTGCTGTTCATCGACGAGGCCTATTACCTTTACCGGCCCGAGAACGAGCGCGACTACGGCCAGGAGGCGATCGAGATCCTTCTTCAGGTAATGGAGAACCAGCGCGACGACCTGGTGGTGATTCTCGCGGGCTACGGTTCGCGCATGGAGCGGTTCTTCGAGAGCAATCCGGGCTTCCGCTCACGCATCGCTCATCACATCGACTTCCCGGACTATACGGATGAGGAGCTGCTGCTGATCGGCATGAAGATGCTGGAGAAGCAAAACTACCGGCTGGACGAGGAAGCCGTCGCCGCTCTGCGCGATTACATTGCCCTGCGCCGCCAACAGCCACATTTCGCGAACGCCCGCTCGATCCGCAACGCGCTGGACCGTGCCCGCCTGAGGCAGGCAAACCGTCTGTTCGAGAATGCCCGCGGGCCGCTCGACGCTGACGAGCTGTCGACGATCCGGGCCGCCGACATCCGCGCAAGCCGCGTGTTCGCTCCGGTATCGTTGCCGGCAGGACAGGGCGGCTGACGCGATGGATTCACGCGATCCCTGAGGAGGGAGAACAGTTCCGCGCTGAAGTTCAACCCCTGCTTCAAGGCGCGGAACTGCCGCTTTGACGCCGCAGACACTTGGCTTCCCATGCGGCGTGGCCCCTGACCAACGCGTCTCCGGTCAGGGGCCTCTTCGTTTTGCTGATATAGTTAATGTGTGCAGAAAAGTGTTTAACACACTAAGCAGCTCGGTTCGGGCTGAGGTGGCCTGGCCCGGCCAGGTCACCGGCAGGCCACCAGGATAGCGGCGCCGATCAGCGCGCTGCCCGCGCAACGGTTCATCCATTTCATGCGCCCGGGGCCGCGGAACCAGTCAGCGGTTTGTCCGGACAGCAGTCCATACAGCGCCAAGGTGAAGAAGCTGGGGGCGAATACAATGGCGAGGATGGCTAGGCCCTCGGCAAGCGAAACCGCGTTGAGATCGATCAGCACCGGCATCAGGCTGGCGTGGAAAAGGATCGCCTTGGGATTGCATACCGCAACAGCCAGGCCGATGTCCAGGCTTCGGAGTGGATGCCCGGCCTGAATGACGTCAAGA